>ULWT01038680.1_pt1 | contig 16387 bp, 19 predicted proteins | sample 1960611 | NCBI WGS metagenome assembly ULWT01 (sample SAMEA4835819, study PRJEB28245) | human gut metagenome | biome: gut microbiome; material: fecal sample | place: Denmark | collected 2008
GTGTTTTTATGCGTAGTATACCGCGTGACAAGCGGTTTTACCATGTGAAAGAAAATGACGAGAATTTGATTACCTGTAGGATAGAAATGCAAGGAGAGCACAGGGCAATCAAATACACAGGAAAGCATTTCTTGGCTTTGCAAAAGGCCATCGGGTTTTATTCAGATGATGCTAAATGATGTCGCGGAAAACAAATACTCTGGAAAGAGACACACCAGCTGTGATTGGAAGAACTACAAGATGCTTTTGAAGTGTTTGAGAACGCCGCCAATGGTGATTTGTTATCTAAAAACTTAGGAGCAGCATAGAATAACGCAATCTACCGCCTTATCGTGAGATAGGGTGGTATTTTTTTGAAAAAATTGTAGATTTTTCTCCAACTTTTACCTTCCTAAAGCGATATTCATATATAGAGGGACAAAAAATCCCTCATTCCCCCTTTTCTGCACCTTGATAACCGAATATCCGAATCACCGGCTACATACAACTGACCTTGCCGCAACCCAAGGAGCGTTTCGGCAGGTGCGTCCCGTTCTGACGCGATGAGGCTGCCTAACCGCAGCGGAGCGCCCCCAGAGGCGGGAGAGGTGGCGTGGAACACATACCTCAAGCGAAGGGTCAGCAATCATGATACACACCGTGGCGATGCTCTCAAGGCGTCGGCGGTACTGCCAACAATGTGGTACAGGAAGTGGGAGCTGTTTCCAGCAGCCGGGCCGGTGGTTCGCCCTTTATATCCGGGAAGTAGTGTCGAATAGGGTATACCATTTGATTCCAGATTATGGCGGTCACAAGTTTTCAACAAGTGACCGCCATGCTTGTGGAATTAAATCCGCAAATTTTCAAAAAAGAGGTGTTTTGTATAAGCAGCAAAGGATTTAACCAGCGCGATGCCTACCGTGTGATGCTACGCAAGTATCCCGATGTGATGAACATCGAGCAGATGTGCGATGCCCTGCGAATCAGCACCAAAACGGGGTACAAGCTGCTGCACGAAGGCAAAATCCCGGCGATGAAAATCGGGCGCTCGTATCGCATCCCCAAAGCACACCTGTTTACCTACCTTCAAATTTGCGGTCAACACTGTCGAGCAGAGAATCGACAGTGTTGATTGTTTTGCGCCGATGCGTTATGCTGTTCTTGTCAACAGCAGATCGGGGGCGACCCAAACCGAAGGAGGTATTTATTTATGGTCGCAGGGCATCTGCAAGAAAAAAATGGTATCTACTATGTGGTACTGACCTACAAAACTTATGACGGCAAACGCAAAACCAAATGGCAATCCACGGGCTTGCCCATCAAGGGCAACAAGCGGCGCGCCGAGGCGATGATGCGTGAGCTGCAAGACGACTTTGAGCCACCCGTTGACCCCAACGGTCCGCCCAGCAAAGCTATGCTGTTTGCGGACTATCTGGTGCAATGGCTGGAAATCGCAAAGTCAACCGTCAAGCTGACAACCTACGCCAGCTACAAAGAACTGTCGAACAGCAGGATCATTCCTTACTTTAGAAATCTCGGCGTTACGCTGGGCGACCTGAAAGCGGTTCATATCCAAGCATTTTATCAGGAACAGTTGGAGCGTGTGAAGCCCAATACGGTCATTCACTATCATGCGGTTATCCACCGCGCCTTGAAATACGCAGTGAAAACGGACCTGATCGATGTGAACCCCGCCGACAAGGTGGACCGCCCGAAGAAAAACGAATTTACCGGGAACTTTTACAGCAAGGATGAAATGAACGCACTGTTCGACGCTGTGCGCGGCAGTAAAATTGAGGTGGCAGTTATGTTGACTGCCTTTTATGGTCTGCGCCGCAGCGAGGTTGTAGGGCTGAAATGGGCTGCTGTAGACTTTGAGCAGAACACCATTGAAATCTGCCATACGGTCACAACGGTTCGGCTGGACGGAAAAGAAGTGCTTGTAGAATCCAATGGCACAAAAACCAAATCCAGCAAGCGCACCTTGCCGCTTGTACCGGTTTTCCGGGAACGGCTACTGGCCTTGCAGGAGGAACAGAAAGAAAACCGCAAGCTGTGCGGTAGGTGCTACAACAAAAAATACGCAGACTACATCTGCGTAGACGCAATGGGCAATCTGCTCAAGCCGGATTATCTCTCCAATTCGTTCCAGATCACCCTGCAAAATTATCATCTGCGGCGCATCCGCTTTCACGATTTGCGCCACTCTTGCGCCAGCTTGCTTTTGGCAAATGGTGTTCCGATGAAGATGATTCAGGAGTGGCTGGGACACAGCGATTTCTCTACCACCGCGAATATTTATTCGCATTTGGACTACGCTTCCAAGGTTTCTTCGGCAGAAGCGATGCTGAACGGGCTTGGAATGGGTTCAAATCCGGAAAATGACACTTAAAAAAGTGTGATTTCTCTCCAAAACAGGGCGTTTTCTCTCCTGTTATGAAATTGTCAAACTCAAAAATTCCGTTTTTTGCATAAAAAAACGGTACAAAGTGCTTAAAAAAGCACGTTGTACCGTTGATTGGCGGAGCATCAGAGATTTGAACTCTGGCGGCGCTACAAACGCCCTATCGCATTTCGAGTTAATCTTAGAAAAGGCGTTATAGCTGCAATAGGGGTCAGTGCAGGCTGGTTTGTCCGCTGATTTTGGGCGATGTTTGTGGAGAAAACACTGATAAACCAGCAAAAAACAATGTAGGTACGAAAATAAGCAAAATCGCCCGTTTTGGGGCAAAAATGGCAACTTTTTGGGAGAAATGCAAGATAAGATGCAAGATAAGCCCTGCCCTAAAAGCCAGATAATAGTGCGGTCTTGCGGACACGAATGAGAAAAAAATGCAAGAAGCAAAAAATTGAAGTAGTGATTTTTCGGGTTCCACTTTACAAACAAGGAGAACCCGAAATGAAGAAAAAAACTGTAAGCAACGACTCTTTGAAAGAAAAAATTGAAGAAATCCTAACGCCCTATCCGGACCCGATGAGCCGCAACGATTTCCGCATCGTATGCCATATCGGAACGCGCACTTCGCTTTATCTCCTGCAAAGCGGACTTGTTCCCTGCAAAAACAACGGAAAGAAAACACGCTGCTATAAAATCGCCAAGAAGGATGTTGCCGAGTATCTCTACCGCCGAGAGTCCGACCCGATGCTCTACACCCCACCCAGCGGGTGGTATTACAACTACCCCAAGCACAAGAAACCAGCCGCATCGTTGGAGCGCAAGCTGAACTATACGGGCGAGGAACGGCTACTGGCCAAGGAATGGTACGAGCAGCAACTGGCAAATTACCCGGATGTACTGACCGTTGCGCAAGTCTGCGAGGTGACAGGCTACCAACGCCACACGATTCTGAAATGGTGCAGCAAGGGCTTGCTGAAAACCATCTTGCAGACACCCAAGTATATGATTCCCAAAGTATGGCTGCTGGAATTTGTGACATCCGATTTTTTCAACGAGATCAGCCGAAAATGTGGAAAACACTATGCCGCCATCAAGGAAATCGGTAATTCAAGCAAAGATAGATAATGTGTCTGAAAGCTCAGAAAATTTGTCAGGTTCGGGTAAGAAAAAGAGTATACACAGGGCGATTTCAACCTTCTGTCACGATATTGTTTCAACATCAAAAACATCTGAATCAAATTTTATGTTCTGATTTTGAATATTTTTTGCAAATATTGAAGTTAAAAATTGATTTTCTCCCTCAAATAGAGTATACTGAACGCAGAAAGTACTTGGGAGGATTTGCGATGCTTCTTCAATTTTCGGTCACAAACCACCGTTCCATCAAGGACACCGCCATCATCAGCATGAAAGCGTCCACGGATAAAAGTTTGTCGGACTGCCTGATTTCGTCAGATGGCAAAAAACAGCTTGTGCCTGTTCTTGCCCTGTATGGCGCAAATGCAGCCGGAAAGAGCAATGTTCTCCATGCACTCCTGCTCATGCGTGAGATGGTCTGCGGCCGGTATGCCAAGCTGTTGAAAGGAGAAACTCTGCCACAGGAGCCGTTTGCCTTAACTGATCAAGATCCAGAACCGACCAGTTTTGAGGTCATCTACTTCTACAACGGCATCAAGTATGCCTATGGTTTCTCCTTTAATAAGACCGGAATACTGAACGAATATCTCTATCATTGGCCCAATGACAGGGAGGCGCTGGTCTTTTCCAGGGAAGGCGATAGTTATCGGTTCCGTGAGAATGCTCAGGAGCAGCTTACTCTTGCCGGACGCACAGCAGAAAACCGTCTTTACCTGTCCAGCTCCAATGAGTGGAACTGCCCTCAAACCGAGAAAGCATATCTGTGGTTCTTTGAAAAGTTGACTGGCTTCATGGGAACCGAAATGCGATTGGATGCAACCTTGTCAGCCATACGGCAGGGGGGCTCCGAAAAGAATCGCGTCCTGCATGAAATGCTACATGCAGACCTCGGCATCAAAGACATCCGTGTTACCGGCACCAAGGATGAGCCAATCATCTCGGCGCTGCACACGATAGATTCAGAAGATGGCGCTTCCAAGGGATTCTGGCTTCCTCTGGGGCTGGAATCAGTCGGCACACAGCGTTTCTTTTTCCGCATCGGGATGTGGCTGGCCGCTTTGGAATCCGGCGCAGTGCTGGTTGTGGATGAGATTGAGTCCAGTATGCATCCACTTCTGACCCGGCATCTGATTGAGATGGTACAGGATGTTGCCATCAACACCAACCACGCACAGCTTATCTTCACCACCCATGATACCGGGCTTTTGGATCTGACCCTGCTGCGCCGGGATCAGATCTGGTTTGCAGAGAAGAACGAAAAAACCATGCAGACCGACGTCTATGCCTTGACAGACTTCTCCCCGCGAAAAGGCGAAAACATCGCCAAAGGATACCTGCAAGGCCGGTATGGGGCGATTCCGTTCATTGGAGGGAATGCAACATGGGTCGAATAAAGGAAATCAGCCGCAGGCCTACCCGAAGCAGAAAGCGGAATCCGGTCGTATACCTTATCTGCGAAGGCAGTGAAACCGAGATCCGGTATTTCAAGCGTTTCCGTAGTCGGGGCTGCAACATCGACATCATCCCGATTTCTTCCCAGTATAAGTCTGCTGACAGGCTTGTGCAGAAAGCCAAAGCTACCATGGGCAATAATCCTTACTATCCCGATGAAGGCGATTCTATCTGGTGTGTCTTTGACCGTGACGATAATTCCAATGAGGTACTTCTGCGTGCCAAGCAATCCGCAACTAAAGAGGGCTACCGCTTGGCCTATTCCAATCCGTCCTTTGAGTTGTGGTTCCTGCTGCACTTTATAAATCAGCAAGTAGAGGTCGAAGATTGTCAGGCACTGATTCGCATGATGAAACAGCCGAACAGAATCCCCGACTATGAGAAGAACAAGGATTACTTTGACGTTTTGAAGCCTTTGCAGGCCGTTGCAATTCAGAGAGCGAAAGCTCGTACCGAACAGGTTCGGAGCCAAGGCATTGAGCCGATTTCACGGCAGAGCAACCCGCTGACAACGGTTTGGGAACTTGTAAAGTATTTGAACTCCAAGATTTGAACTGCATCAATTTGAAAATATAGCAAAGTCCACAGGCCTGATTTTATATCCAGACTGTATGCCGATTGATTACCAACAGCAAATAAAAGAAATTTTTGGCACATCTGATTTGGATGAATTGCGAGAACTTGCAAAGATGCTGAAAATCAATAATCCAAATCCGCGCAATGCGGGTCGCAAGGCGCAGCTTACCCCCGACCAGACCGTAGAGGTTTTGGAACTGCATAGAAAAGGCATCGGCAACACCGAGATTGCAAAACAGTTCGGCGTGTCGCGCCAGACCATATACAAGTATATCTATAACGCCGAGCATTTCAGCACGGACCCGGATTTTACCATGCGGATGAATTTCATGAACGGTAAGCAGCTATGTACGGTCATCGACATTGATTTCAAGCACGAAGTTGTCCGCATGAAGAACTACACCGACCGAATCCCTTTGCGGGCGTTTGGCGTTGTAGAAAATCCGTCTTGGGCAGATTTTGAAGAATTTTTGAAAGAAAGATGCCTGCCCGCCAGCCGAGCCGGTCTGAAAGGCATTCTCCGGGAGATGGATGTTCCTTTCTTTGATCCGCTGCTGATTATTGAAAAGACAAACGGGCGCATGGCTGGGGACCATCAGTGGGTCCAGATTATTAAACAAACGTGTGAGCTAAACCAAATTTGTATGGAGAAAAGCAAGCGTAGTACATGAACGGAGCGGAAAAGAAGAGAGAGAGTCACCAAATGAAACGTGTATTCCTATTTGATAAAAAGCAAAAAGACACAAACCGCACTGCGATTTGTGTCTTTGATTGGCATTAACGCTGCTTATCTGACTGAGCTAAAACACTACCTGCGAAGCTTTTTGTTGCATTCGAATACTTTTCACTATTGAGAACCGATGAAGCAATCGTCTCCATTGCTTTGCCCGTTTGATGAGAAGTATTTACTTGGGAAAGAACGCTCGCTGCGAGCTGTTTTTGAACTTTGGAAGTATTCTTGTTCCGTAGGGATGCGGATGCAAGAGAGGCCATGGAAGAAGATGACTTTTTTGAATTCATAATGATTGTCCTTTCTAAAATAGAAAGAAGCGAATCTCCACCCAACGCTCCTAATAAGTAAGTGATTCTTATTTACGCTTTAAATCACTACGGTCAACAGGAATTATAAACGCCTTTTTGCCGCACTCCCGCGCATAAAGCCTACGACCATTACGCAAAGTGACGTAAGCAGTATACACAAAATCGGCATCGCCGTTTTGTTGAACAAATCCCATGCAAATTCCTCCTTTACACAAATCTCGGAAAAGTATTAAACAAAGGCAAAGCAAGTTTAAGGCAAATCCGGAATTTGCTTGAAAAAGTCGGAATAATCGGGTAAACTAGAAAGTGCTAACAATCCTAGTTGGAGATTTTATTCCAACTCATCAAGCAATACCTGTCAGATTGGTTGACGCCAATCTGACGGGTATTTTTTATATTTAACAACTAAAATTAGCTGTTAAACCAAAGGTTTAGCGCTGTTCAAATCAAACAGCATTAGACCATCCTCGATAAGTTCGCCGTCTACACGATACCCATGAGATAAATCGGAATTCAGCAACCTCTTGAACGTTGATACCAAATCTTGAGAGTTCCAACGAACAGAAAGAACTCCGTTTTTCTTCATCCGATAAAAAGCAACCGCTTTAGGCGCATTCTCTGGGCAGGCCTGTAATATGATTTGACGAGTGCTTTCGTTGATAAGAAGGCGTACGTAGGACGGAGATTTCATCTTCAAGGTGACCGCCTTGTTGAACGTAAGACCGTTCTGGGTAATCGAAAAGTATGGAACACCTTCTGTGAAATCAAAAGGAGCAAATCCACTTAAATCCATTTTCAAATCTCCTTTCGTCTTATAATAATAGTATAGCTGCTGAGATTATAAATGTCAATGAATTTGCGCGAGAAAAGTTTTCTTGTTGCGATTCTTGCGCTCCTAAATTTCTTAAAACGATTTTTCTCTTGCCTTATTTTTGCACAATTGGAGTATGGGTGCTACGTATCTTTTGCGAAAAATCATCGAAAATGCTTTTTCGAAATCCGAACGGACGTAGAATTCGTACTGCGCTTTTAGCAGAAGCTGTTTGTGGGTATTGAACTGGATATTGTGTTCCTTGACAATCCGCTCCAGAATATAATCCTTGTCCCCGAAGTCATCAATCTGCTCGTCAGGAATATCGACACCCATATAGAGAGAAGTAAGGCGTTGCTGTCCGTCTAAAATCAGTTCGTCAGGAGCCACGTCTTTGTTTTGGTCAGGTGACCCTTCTATTGGTTTATGTTTAAAGCGAACACTTTCGTTTTCATAGGACAGAAACATGGCAGCTCCGACAGGATAATTGTGAATGACACTGAGAATCAGGGCTTTGATTCTATTATCATCCCATACCCAGCCACGTTGAAAATCCGGTAACTGTGCTTTCCCCTCAGCTACTGCTTTCATTAAATCTGTAAGAGGCTAATCATTTGTTTGCATACAATCACCTACTGGTATAGTGGGTAATATGGTCGGCCATCTTCTCCAATATCAAGATCCAATAAAAACGAGTTAAGATCTTCTTCTTGAATCCTTGAAATTATAACGTGCTTTTTGTCAAAAATTCTATTTTCCATTAAAACAGTTCCTACCTTTTCCCAAATACTGCTTTATTTTTGAATCCAGTCATGCAGAGCGTAAAATGCTTTGATAGGTTCATCTTCCATTCTTTATATAGGAGTAGATTATCTTAAAGTGAATTGCAATATATGCTTTCCTATGTCAGAAATGATTGGTACCACCAATGCATTCCCCATAGTAAAATACCGCATGCTGTCTGGCATTCCTGCTGTCCAATTATCAGGAAAACCATTTAATCTTTCACATTCAATAGGAGTTAAAGTTCGTAACCGATTGCTTGTGGGGTCTAGAATAACATGGGAACTGCGATTTAAGCTACCCTCGCTTGTTAGCATCGTTCTGCCTGGACGGTCTAGGGGGTCGGGAAACGGAACTGCTCCTTCAGAAAAGACGTAGCGCGTTCCATCTTTCCGATGGCGTAACTCTTGTTTGGCTCCTTTTACATAACGCCAACGCGGCATAGTACTTTCTGTAAGATAATACTGCTCATCTATTACACCATCTTCTATAATACATCCAATCGAAGTTGGGACTCTGCGTGCGGGGATTCCTTCTACGGAATAGTATCTGCCGTTTACCATTAAACCTGTATTGTAAAATCGGCTTCTTTGAGAATCCGAAAGCTCTTGCATATCAAAAAATGCAAATTCATCAAGCCATCCCTCGGTATAGGTCTGACTATGTGAAGAAAGTGGAAATATCGGTGCGAAAAAGCCATCGCGCGTGACCTGCTTGTGTGCTCCCTTTAAGCCACGAATGCAAATATCGTCTGCTGCATTCCGAAATAGTTGCGTATCATTATGATATGCAAAGATAAAGGTGCGGCGACGTCGTTGCGGAAAGCCATAGTCGGCCGCATTTATAACTCGCCACTCGACTGCGTAGCCTTTTTCGTAAAAGCACCGAAGCATGATGGAAAAGTCGCGTCCTCGTTGCCATGCGGGTGAAACTATAAGGCGGTCTACATTCTCAAGCAACACATAGGCGGGGCGATGCTCGTAGAGAATCGAATCTATTTCCCACCATAAGATTCCCTTTTTTCCCTCGATACCTTGTGGATTTCTTTTTGCAATCGAGTAGTCTTGGCAGGGAAATCCTCCAACCAGAAGATCATGGGATGGAATTTGAGACTTGGCATTCTTTATATCAGCGCAGACATACTCTTTTTTTGCACCAAAATGTTTTACGTAGCATTCATAGGCAAATTGCTTTTTCATAGCTGGTTCCCACTGATTTGCCCAGACAGTCTGAAAGCGTGAGGATGCTTGTTCTAGTCCAAGACGAAACCCGCCTACTCCAGCAAAAAGCTCTACAACACGAATAGGCTTTTCCATACGACCACCTCAAAATACACAAAAACCAAGGCCCGCATAGCTGACCTTGGTTTTTGTTTATAAAATATTCAGCAATTGATTCCCCATTCGTGTGATGAGAGGAACGACCAATGCATTGCCCATAATAAAATACCGTTGTCTTTCGGGCATTCCCGTATCAGTCCAGCCCGTGTCGAATCCATTCATGCGTTCACATTCTTCAGGCATTAGGCGACGAAGCTTTTTCGTATGCGGGTCTTCGATAACATGGGAACTTCGGTTTTTTGTTCCCTCACTAGTAAGCATCGTGCGACCTGGTCTATCAAGGGGGTCCGGAAAAGCAATGGGACCTTCAGAGAATTTGTATGCAAAACCGGTTTTCGATACGCGGTCTATCGTTTTTGCGCCTTTCATGTATTCCCATTTGGGAAGTTCTTCAGAAGAAAGAAAGTATTTATCATCGATATCACCATCAACAACAATGGAACTCAATTTTTGCGCAGGCTCTCCATGTGGTGTCGTTTCTGCCGAAAAAACATGACCATCAAGCATTACACCGCTATTATAAAAGGTGGTCTTAAACCGTTTGGTAACTTCTACTGTATCTTTGAATTCATTCAAATCTGTGTATGTGATTTTTGTTTTGTCTGCTATTTCTTTTTCAAGAGGAAATGCGCTTGCAAAGAATCCTTTTTCTACAAGCCAATTCAAATCCGATTTTGAAATGGAATCCTTTAACAGCCTTTTATATTGTTTAGTCGTATTTTTAAAAGCGAAAATGAAAGTTCTCCTACGGCGCTGGACACAACCATACTCTGCTGCATTAATGACACGCCATTCAACACCGTAGCCCTCTTCCTGCAAGCATTTCAAAATGATGCCGAAATCTCTTCCGCGTTGTGCTGTCGGCGATTTTAGCAATCTATCAACATTTTCGAGTAAAACATACTTCGGATGGTGCCTTTGTATGATTTTGTGAATAGACCACCACAGGACCCCTTTTTTCCCCTCGATACCTTTTGCGCCAGTACTTGCTACGGAATAATCTTGGCAGGGAAAACCGCCGACCAGTAAATCGTGCTTAGGCACTTGGTCAATAACAGTAGCGATATCTTCGTTAGAACAAAAAGACTTTTCGCCAAAATTTCGGGTGTAGCATTTGTAAGCCCATTGCCCGGCCTGACCGGGTTCCCATTGGTTTGCCCATACTGTTTGAAACCTAGAAGAGCTGCGTTCAAGACCGACTCTGAATCCCCCAACGCCAGCAAATAGCTCTACAACACGAATCGGAGCATCTGCAGCCACTTTTATAACACCTCGACTTATGATATAATTATAATTAAGTATACCATAATGCACGCAAAAGATCAAGTATTTTTGCAGCATTGTAAGTAACCTTGCACATTATACCAGAAAGCAGCAAAAAGATCAAGTACTTTTTTCGGAGGTGTCAAAATGTCCAACACATACAAAACAAAAGAAGATGTACTAAGGCGTGCACAGGAGGCCGTTGGCAAGACTTTTGGCGAAATCGATAAGACAGGTCGGTTATCCACAGGAAAAGGTGCTGCCGGCAATGTTATCGAAGAGAGTTGGTTCGGATATCGTCCGAACAGTGACCCCACGCCGGATTTTGAAGAAGCAGGTGTAGAGCTGAAAGTGACTCCTTTTGAAAAAACTGCAAAAGGAATCCGTGCAAAGGAACGGCTTGTTTGTGATATGCTTAACTATATGGAAGAGTATAAAGTTCCTTTTGAGCAGAGTGCATTTTGGCAAAAATGTGCTTGTATGCTTTTAATGCCCTATCAATATGAAACTGGTGTAGATAAAAGGGATTTGCGTATCGCGGATGCGTTTATCTTTGATTTCCCGGAAGAGGACCTTCAGGTCATTCGCAATGACTGGAAGATATTGATGGATAAAATCAAGTCTGGTCATGCGCATGAAATCAGCGAGGGTGACACGATGTATTTAGCGGCTTGTCCAAAAGGAAGAAACGCAAAGGATACTCGCCAGCAGCCATTCAGTGATATCCCAGCAATGAAGAGGGCGTATTCTCTAAAGCAAAGTTATATGACTCAGATGCTGCGAGAACGCGTTTTCGGTGGCGTACCCAATGAACACATTATTCGTGACCCGGAATCTCTCCGTAAAAACACATTTGAAGCTCAAATCAGTAAAATAGTGAAGCCGTATTTGGGGATGAGTCGAACTGATTTACTGCGGAAATTCAATGTATCTCCTAATGCCAAAAATGCAAACGCATTATTGTTTGCAGCGATGTTGGGGATAAAGGGAAATGTTGCTCATACAGACGAATTTCGTAAGGCATCCATCGTTCCCAAAACGATCATGGTTAGCTCAAATGGAAAAATAAAAGAGAGTATGTCGTTTCCAGCAATCGACTTCTGTACTATTGTCAATGAAGAATGGGAAACATCTACTCTGTATGAGCAGTTGGCACCGACTAAGTTTCTATTCATCATTTTCAAGAAGACGCCGGATGGTGATAGCGCTTTCCAACGTATCCAATTTTGGAATATCCCAGTTGAAGACTTGGAAGAAGTCCATGATGTTTGGCAAAAGACAGTAAATACACTTTGCAAAGGTGTTCGTATCATTAAAGACGATAAAGGATATTGTCATAGCGACTTGCCAAAAAAATCGGAGAATAGAGTGTCGCATGTTCGTCCGCATGGACAGAATGCAAGTGATGTGGCGCAGCTGCCAGATGGTGGTTATATGACTAAGCAGTGCTTTTGGTTAAATAACACATACATTGAGCAGCAAATCTTGCAACACGGTACGAAAGGGTAAGGGTTTCTGATGAAAATAAAAATTGCAAAACAGCACTTTTTCAATAATGGTGATTTATTACTTGAATTTCTAAAAGATTCCGAGGAGAATCTGGTAAAAGAAGATGTTAGCAAGTGGCTAAATGGGACCTACAATATTGAATTCGTCACTCGAAAAAATAAGACAGGAGGTATAAATGCAAACATATTAAATAAGCAATTGCGAGCGAAAATTTCTGTAATCAAAGGCGTTCACCAAGAGACCCATGTACTGAACAATGGGTTCTCACACAAGGCAATCAAAGGATTCGATTTTTCGTTGTATGATGAAATGTACAACTTGATTCAAATCAGAAATTATTACATAGGAGAGCATGGTTGCATAGACGGTGAGCATAAACTTGAAAAAGCATACAGAGATTTTGGTGTAACTTCAAAGTGTTGGAAAGAAAAAATTTCTGAAATTAAAGGTATTGTCGGAGAAGATTATTCTATTTCTTCAAAAAAATCCTTGACGCTTGTTGGAGAATTGCAATTTGGAAATTGGGCATTAGGGTATTACGATTTACTTCGATTAATCAATGCAACAGAAACCGTCCCAATTGATTATTACATTTATGTCGCGGCTACCGGCAAATTAGAAAAGTGTCTGAGCGATGGCATTGTGACTTATAACAAAATGCTTGAAATCGTAAAAGAGAATCAACGCATTGTAAAAGTTCCAATGTGGTTGATAGGAATTGATATTGACGATGAAACACCCAAAATCATATGATACTACGCCGGAAATATCGAGGCGTATGTCTCATGTACATTTGAAAAAGGGAAAAGCGGAGACCTTGTTAGCCAAAGCTCTTTGGCATAAAGGGCTTCGTTATAAGCGTAATGATAAATCTTTGCCTGGGTCTCCAGATATTGCTGTTCAAAAATATCATATTGCAATATTTATTGATGGCGAGTTTTGGCATGGACAAAATTGGAATGAACGCAAGAAAAAGCTTAATCATAATCGGGAGTACTGGGTAGAAAAAATAGAAGAGAATATTGCCCGTGACATAAGAAATGACAAAGCCTTGCAAGCACGGGATTGGGTACCAGTTCATTTCTGGGAAAAGGAGGTCTTAAAGAATCTTGATAGTTGTATCGCTAGTATCGAAGAAATAGTTGAAGTTCAACGAGAGCTTTTGATAGATGGAAAAGAAACGGTACTTTATAATCAGGGAGATGATGAGGTTGTTGAATATTAATCAGGCAATATTAATGTGGACAAAATAGGCAAGCACAAAAGGGCGTGTCTTATGGTGTGGCTTTGAAGTTCCTTTTAGGGAATCTGGCTTCAACAGGGCCACATAATCTTCCACTCAAAATACTCTGCCTGCGTGATCTCTCCCGCATACAACTTCTTCTGGACTGCAGCCCAATCCTTTAGAAAATCATCCAGAAGCGTATCATCAAACCACATCGCCACGGGGGAGCGCGGCGGCCAGTTATCGTTGTCATCATAGTGCAGCGCAAGGTCTGGGTTGGCATTGTACCGTGCTGTGCCGCGCTCTGTGGGAACCAGCTTGATAACGCCGGGCTGTTCCTCGTCCAGCCAGAAAAGCTGCTCCAGAATATCATTCGCCGGGCCGTTTCCGCCATCGGAAAGTGCCAACGGGGAAACACGCAAAGCCTCTGCTATCTGATTTAGCAGGGGCTTTTTTGGTACGCGGTACCCCATTTCGTACTGCGCAATGCGGTTTGCGCTGAGGTCGACCAGCTCGCCCAACTCTTTCTGGGTCATGCGGCGGTGCTGGCGGATGCGCTTGATTTTCTCTCCGATGTTCATTTCGCTCACTCACTTTGCAGGATTTTCCTTATTGTACCACACCATAACATAAAAGCGCAAGAAAAAAGTAACAATTTTGCGAAAACTATTGACATTCGCATAAAAGCGCAGTATCCTATATTTACATCGCAAATATGCGAAAGTTGAAATTCAAGGATGGTGATCGAATGGATTGTAAAGAAATCAGAGAAATGTACAAGCTCATGTTTGCGGAGTACCCGGACATTGTAACGGTCAAGGATCTGCAAGCCATGCTGGGCATCAGCCGCCACGCGGCCTATGACCTGCTGGGGGAGGGCGAAATCAGCTGCATCCGGCTGGGAAACGCCTACAAAATCCCCAAAATCAATGTGATCAATTACGTTCTGAAAAGTCCGTGCGGTCAGAAGCGCGTGAGCGCGTAGGAGCTGCCTTGATTCTGGCAAGAGCACCTCCCCGTCTTAAATAGATTCGGCACCTTGAAAACTGCATATCCGACAAGCAAGGTACATTCACCACATTGCCGTCAACTTACGAGTACGGCAGCGCAGACAGAGTACGCGCCATGACTGCCACCGGGCACGAGCGATTCAATCTCTGGTAAACACCCCGTGGCGGAGTGGAGCGCAATGACAGATGTGGTCGTAAAGATACTTCCGTCCAGTCATAGTTCACACAATGAGGGCGGCAGGCAGAGAACCTGGCTGGGGTAAAAATACCCATGATGCCGTTGCAGCCGAACGGCAGCCTTGCAAGTCGTCCCCACAGCTGGGGCAAGGTGGGCAAATGCAGCTGTGAATCGAAATGTTATCCCGAAAGTGTACCGAACGGATTCACTTTTTCCAGCCCAGTAAAAGTAGTGAATCAGAACCGTATACTTTCGGGAAATTTATTGGAAGTGAATCAGATTTGATTCACTTTCCAGAGCGTAAGGCATAAAAGTGAATCAGTTCTGATTCACTTGCAGTAACTGCCCAAATCCGCCCGGTGTGGGGCGGATGCCCCGCGTCGCACACACGGACACGACATCACCTGCAAACCCGCCGTTTGGCGCGTTTGTGGGGCTGTGGGGCGGCGTGAGCCGTACAACTTAACACTAGAGAATAAAACTTACTACACACAAAAAGACGATAGTATGAGATAATAGATATATACCAAAACAGAAAGGACGATGCGAATGAATTATGAAAAACTTCCCAAAACGATCTCCGCCGAAGAACTCCTCTCCACGCCGCTGCCGCCGGTCAAGTGGATCATTCCCGATTTGCTCCCAGCCGGTCTTGCGCTGTTTGCCGGCCCCAGCAAAGCGGGCAAAAGCTGGCTGACCTTGTGGCTGTGCTTGCAGGTGGCGCAGGGAAAGCCTATGTGGGGGCGCGAAATAGAGCCGCACACCGTGCTTTATCTATCGCTGGAGGACACCTTCAACCGCCTGCAAAAGCGCCTTCTCCAGCTTGTGGGCAGTGAAGAAGCCCCCGAACGGCTGGTCATGCAGACGGAATGCAGCAGCATCGGGCAGGGGCTGGAAGAACAGCTCACAAGTTTCCTCTATCAGCACCCGGATACCGGACTGATCGTCATTGATACCTTGCAAAAGGTTCGTTCCAACGACCAGAACAACAGTATGTATGCCAGCGATTACAAGGAAATCAGCGCCTTGAAAGCACTGGCTGATAAGTACAATGTCTGCATTTTGCTGATCCACCATCTGCGCAAACAAGCCGCAGACGATCCGTTCCAGCAGATTGCGGGTTCCAATGGCTTGATGGGGGCATCGGACACCAGCTGGGTCATGCAGCGCAAGCGTATGAGCCAGACCGCCAGCATTTTGGTGACCGGGCGCGATATGGACAACAAAACACTGCGTCTGCACGAAGAAAACTGCGTTTAGATGCTGGACGAGGAAGAAAGCACCGAACAAATTGTCGCTAAGGCGGTGCCGAGTTACCTTTGGAAAGTGGCTGACTACATCGATAGTGTCGGAACATGGCAAGGCACGGCTACCGAATTGCTTTCTGCAGCCGATATTGAAGGCGTTTTGCCCCACCAGCTGACCCGGAAAATCGTGGAACACTTCGATACCGTGTTTACGCCAAGAGGAATCCGCTATGAAACCCACCGCACCTCGCAGGCGCGGCAGATGAAGTTCTCCCATGACGGAAATGACGCAGATGACGCTAATGACGCTGAAATTGACATAACCCAGCTTTTCAAATGGGATATCTCACAAACAGCGTCATCAGCGTCATTAGCGTCACAAAGGTCGCGTAAGGAGAGCAAGCATGGGCGAAGTGTTGCCACAGGGCAACCCGCCGA
>ULWT01016107.1_pt1 | contig 16300 bp, 19 predicted proteins | sample 1960611 | NCBI WGS metagenome assembly ULWT01 (sample SAMEA4835819, study PRJEB28245) | human gut metagenome | biome: gut microbiome; material: fecal sample | place: Denmark | collected 2008
GGCAATCTGTGCCGGGTATGAAGCCGGGGCACGTGCCGGTGAAGCCATTATACCGGAATCTTATTTTTACTGGCATACAACAGGCACAGCAGGTATTTTCGGCAGTGCCGCGGCGTCAGCATCACTTTTGGAGCTTGATGCACAGCAGACCAATATGTGCCTCGGCAGTGCCGGAACGCAGGCTGCAGGCTTGTGGGAATTTTTAAAAGAAGGCGCAATGAGCAAAGCCCTTCACGCCGGGCGTGCGGCCAGTGCCGGTGTTTTTTCGGCATATCTTGCGCAGAGCGGGTTTACGGCTGCCAGCAAAATTCTGGAGGGTGAAAAGGGCTTCTGCCCGGCTCTTTCCGAAGCGCCGAGAATAGAAAAAATTACGCAGAACCTTTCTTACGGCGACTTAAAAATCCAGCACAATTCCTTTAAACCCTATGCCTGCTGCAAACATGCCCATGCAGCGGTTTATGGCGCACAAACTTTGCGCGGCAGTCACGGCATAAAGCCGGAAGATATTGACTGCGTGGAAATCAGGGTAAATAATATAACCGATTTTCTTATTAATAATCCTGCGCCGCAGAATGTTTACGGATGCAAATTCAGCATACAGTATTGTGTAGCGGCGGCGCTTGTTTACGGCAAGGCAGGCGTTGACGAATTTAATGCTCAGGCGCGCGGCAGTACGGTTATGCAGAAAATAATGGATAAAATTTCAGTAGTAAAAGACGAAAAACAGGAACTGCTGAACAGGGAAAATCCTGCAAAACTTGCTTCGGAAATTATTATAAAAATGAAAGACGGCGCAAAATACCAAATGCAGGTTGATTACCCAAAAGGTGACCCGGATAACCCTATGACATGGGAGGAAAGCAATGCAAAATTTATTGTGCTTGCCGAACCTGTTTGCGGACGCCGGAAAGCTGAAAAATTGAGTGCATATATAAAATATATTGACGAAATAAGTGATATAACGGCAGAATTTAAGAAAATTTTTTAACAAATAATAAAAAATAACAGCTTGTCATTATTAAAAACGGCAGGCTGTTATTTTTTACGCAGCGGATTTATTATATTTAATATAATAAAAATTATATTAAATATTAAAAGAAAAGGATGTTTCGCAAAAATTACTTTATTTTGCATAAAATATAAAAATTTAATAGATAAATGGACAAAAATAGTGTATAATATTTATACAGTTAAAAACGGAGTTTAGATTTTTGTAGTTTTAACAAAATCTGCCGGGTTGTTACAAAAAAGTCAATGGATACAAAGGGGGATTTGTTATGTCTGTAAAGAGAGTTATAGACAACAAAAAAATCGGTGCCAATATCAGGCTGGCGCGTGTAAAAAAAATGATGAGCCAGTCCGAACTTGCAAAACTTCTTGGTGTAACACAGACTCATATGAGTAATCTGGAACGCGGACGCTGCGGCATTACTGTAACTATGCTTAACGAACTGACAAACATTTTTGAAGTAGAAACCGATGCACTTTTATATGGTACCCCCGGGACCCATTCGGATACAAGCCTTGCAGGTGTTGTTAAAAACGGCGGAATAGAAAATTACACCCTTGGCGATTTAATTAAAGCGGCAAAACTTTTGGATGGATGCGAATAAAAAATACCGGCACCTGCTTTAAAGGCGGATGCCGGTATTTTTTACTGCTTGTCTTTCGGGTTTAAAAAGTTGTTCCAGTTGTAGGCAAATATTCCCCCGCCTATAACCGCAAAACCGCATGATAGGCGCAATGCATGATTGCCAAAACCGAACATATCCAAAATAGTGTAGCATAATAAACCAACCACCAGCATTACAACCGGCAGGCTTATTAAAAACATGGTAGCACCAAATCCTTTGGCCATGCGTTTAAAAAAATCTTCAAACATAATGTTACCGCCTTAAAAGTATTTTATAATTATTATACTTTAGCAGACGCTAAAAGCAAAGTTTTTTATTATCATAAATATGTTATAATAATATTAAACTTAAATGCGAAAGGAATTAATAATATGACGATAAAACTTATTGCCAGTGATATGGATGATACTCTTTTAAATAATAACAGAGAAATTTCTCCGCGCAATGAAGCAGCCATAAAAAAAGCCATTGCGGAAGGAATAGTTTTTACGCTTGCTTCCGGACGCATGTATTGCTCAATGCAGCCGTATGCGCAAAAGCTTGGCCTTGATGTGCCGCTGATTTCGTATAACGGCGCTTTGGTTAAAGGCGCGCTCAGCGGAAAGGTTTATGTAAACAGCCCGCTTAAATTGCAGACTGCGCTCGATTTATTGCAGTATGTTAAAGAAAATGGGCATTATGTGCAGGTTTATATGGGCGATAAATTATATGTAAAAGAAGAAAACGAATATTCGCGTATGTACGCTAAAATTTCAGGTATTCAGGCTGTGGCGATAGGCGAAGAAATTTACAGCATTAAAGAAGCTCCGAATAAGCTGCTTTTAATGACGGCAACCGAAAATTTTGAAGCAACATGGAAAGACGTGGAAGAAAAGTTTAAAGGGCGTGTAGACGTAACAAGTTCCAAAGATAATTACCTTGAACTTATGGAACCGGGCGTTAATAAATGGCAGGCAGTAAAAAGCCTGGCAGAAAGCTTCGGCATTAAGCCGGAAGAAATTATGTGCATCGGCGACAGCAACAACGATTTAAGCATGATTAAAAACGCCGGCATTGGTGTGGCCGTTGCCAATGCAAAGTCGCAGGTACAGAAATATGCCAAAATGGTAACGGCAAGCAACGATAACGACGGTGTAGCTCTTGCGATTGAAAATATTTTAACGGCGCAGATTAACGTGCCGGAGTGAAGTTGAAATAAAATTGGCTAAATTTTTGTAAAATTTAAACATTTATAACTTGCGCTTTTGAGATTTATGAGTTAAAATAATAGTAAGTTGAGTGAGACTGAGGAGTCGCTCAACTGGTATTTATTGTTTATAAACCGCTGAGGATGAAAAATGTTGAAGTAAGCAATGGGCAGAGTAGAGGAAACCAGGAGACTCGCACGAAGCAGTTGCCAAAAAGACAGGATTTATCCACAGGCGTTTTATAAAAATAAAATGTTCCTGAGGAGGAATAAAAAATGAAAAAATCTTTAGTACTTGCAATGGCTATGGCTCTTGGCGTAACTGCATCCGCATATGCAGCTAACCCGTTCAGCGATGTACCGGCTGGCCACTGGGCTTATGACGCAGTTAACAAACTGGCAGCAGAAGGCGTAGTAGACGGTTATCCTGACGGCACCTACGGCGGCGACAAACTGATGACCCGTTATGAAATGGCACAGATTGTAGCAAAAGCTATGGCAAAAGGCGCAAACGTAGACAAACTGGCAGCAGAATTTGCTGACGAACTGGACAGCCTCGGCGTACGCGTAGCTAACCTTGAAAAGAAAGCTGACAACGTAAAAATCACCGGTCAGATCCGTGCTTCTTACAAAGATGTTGATGGAGATAAAAACGGCCATGCCGGTCAGCTTCGTAACCGTTTCTTCGTAAATGGCGCTATTAACGAAGACTGGACCTATACCGGACGCTTTCATAACATCCAAACTTATACCAACAAATCCGGTGATGATGATATTGACCTGAACTGGGCATTTGTTTCCGGCCGTGTTGGCGGCGTTAAACTTGATGCTGGCCGTATGGACTTCACTTATTCTGACGTTGTAGATATGCGCGCAGACGGCGTAAAACTTGTTTATGGCGATGACGTGAAACTTACCGGCTGGGCTTACAAAGCAGCAAGCGATAATTATGTATCTGGCTATGATGAAGATGAAAATGGTAAGGAGTCCAATGATAGCTTAGTTGAAAATGGTGACCGCTTCTATACTGTTGGTGTTGAAGCAAGCATTGGCGTAGTTGATACAGCAGTTCGTTACTACAATGCTGATAATTGGCGTAATCAGGAAATTTGGGAAGCAGCAGTAGCCGGTGAAGTTGCTAAAGATTTGACTTTAAAAGGCGCTTATTTCTACGGTGATGCTGATGACTTTAACTCTCTTGATAACAACGGCTGGTTAGTAGGTCTTGCTTATCGTGGTGCTAAAGCATCCGAACCCGGCAGCTGGGGCTTGTATGCAAACTGGAATGATCGTCCGTTTGCAACCTATTTGATTCCGACTTCCATGAGCGGCTATGCGGATGCTCCGTATGCAGATCTTGATGAGGCTGTTGACGGTGACGGCTATGAAGGATTTGAAGTTGGTGCTAACGTAACCTTAGCTAAAAACATTGTTGCCGGTGTTAAGTATTTCGACTTTGAACAGCGTGAAGGCAATAAAGACGCTCAGACCTTGTGGTCCGAAGTTATCTTCACTTTCTAATACCAGCCTTACAACAGCTTAATATTAGAATAATTAAAGCGGATGGCGTAAGCCATCCGCTTTTTGTCATACGTTTGCAGTATTGTTCAAAGTATCGTTCTTATGATTTATGATTTTTGATATTTTAGTAAGATTCTGTAATAAAATCGGTTCTTTAATAAATCTTAGCACCAGAGATAAAACTCGGATTTTAGGATTTTTATTTTTAATCACTCCAAAATGTACAGTTAGAATTTGCGATTATACATTACAACAATCTGATTTAATTTATAACATTAAAACAAAGCCACAATAAAGTAATAATTACAGGCTGATGAATTAGGTATGCCGCTAAAGAGTGCCGGCCTAAAAGTGATAGCGGTTTGCAGTTGAATTTAAAAATATTATTTTTGCTTATAGGTTTTTGTACGCAGTAATAAATAAAATATCCGGCGGTGTACATAAAAATCCACGGCAGCAGCGGAAAGTAATCTGCTGAATGAAAGCTCTGCGGCGGCAGACCGATATAAGCAGTAAAATTATTGGCATAAAGGTCAGGCGGCAAAGTATATTGCCTGCTGCCGATACCAATAGTGCAGTGAATAATGTCTTTTGTGGCAAAAAACAGCCCAAGGCTTACAATAAAACCTGTAAATGGCGGGATGAACCGCAACATTTTAGCAAGCGGCAGTATGATAAGCATTGCTGAACCGATAAAGGACAGTATGCCAAAAGTAATGACGCTGCTTTTGCTGAAAAAATATGTACATATAAAGATAAAAAGAGCGCAGCTTAAAACAACCAGGCTGCGCTTTAAATGTTTTTTGGATAATGCCCAGCAGAATCCGGAAAGAATAATAAACAGTGATGCGCCGCTTTGCTGCCATAAATAAGTATAAAATGACGGAAACCAGCTGATTTTATAATGAAAAATATTCGCCATGCTCCACAGAGTATGGTAAACAAACATATTAATCAGCGCAAAGCCGCGCAGAGTATCTATTAAATGATAACGGTCAGTTTTCATTAACGCTTTGATTTTCCCTGCGTTTTTTGCGCAGCAGGCAGTAAGCAATAAAGGCTAAAACGAGCAATATGAGCCATGACGATTTTTTCATAGTGGATGCCTCCTTTAATGTTGCTTTATGGTTTTAGTATATCACTTTTGTGCCGCAAAAGAAAATAAAAACTGACATAAATTTGCCATAGTTTGCGTTTAATATATATTTAAGAACAAAGCTGAAAATGTTATAATTTAATTAGTGAAAGCTAATTGAAAATTATAAGGAGGGGTGCTGGAATGAAGTTTATCAGAAACAATAAATATGTAATAGGATTTTTAGTTATTCTTTTGGCAATTTGTTATGCCGGTTATTCGTATTACCAGAGCATTACGCAGGTTGAAACAACCGTAAAAACAGCTAAAGTTGAATACGGTACTTTGAAGGACAGTATTTCGGCAACCGGCAGTTTGAGCGCTGTGGACAATGTTGATATCAGCTCTAAAATTACCGGCAGAATTGTGGAAGTGCTGGTAGAAGAAAATCAGCATGTTGAAGCAGGCCAGGTGCTGGTAAAGCTTGATGCCACGGCTTTGGAAGCTACCGCGCGCCAGATGAAGGCACGCCTTGATAATGCCGAGCTTACTTATAACCGTTATACGGCACTTTTGGCTCAGGGTGCAATTTCGCGCAGCGATTATGATTTGGCGGAATCCGATTATATCGTGGCCAAAGCTAATTATGACCAGGCAGTTTCCGATGTTAACGATACCGTTATTACTTCTCCTATTGCCGGTTACATTATTGGCGAACCTACTCCTGTCGGACAGACTATCAGCTCCGGCATCAGCGAACCGCAGGTAATTATGTCGGTGGCTAACCTTGACGATATGCAGATTGATACTTTGGTTGACGAATCTGACATAGGGCGCGTAAAAGTAGGGCAGACTGTTGAATTTACGGTTGACGCTTACCCGGAAGAAACCTTTACCGGTACGGTGCGCCTTATTTCCCGCTCTGCCGTTACGGAAGACAATGTTATTTATTACACCGTTTATGTTGATGTTGCCAACCCGGAAGGCAAACTTTTGCCTACAATGACGGCAAGGACGAATATTATTATTCAACAGCAGGATAATACTTTAATGGTTCCTCCCAACTGCATTTATTATGACGGTGACCGCCGTTATGTAAAGGTATATGACGAGGCATCCAAGACTTCGCGTGATGTTGATATAACAGTCGGCTTGACGGGCGAGGACAGCATAGCTGTTACCGGCGATATTAAAGAGGGCGACGTGCTTTTGGTTAAACAGCGCGCTACCCAGCAGAACAATATGAGAGGGCCGATTTAACAGGCCGTGAAAGAGGCAGGACATGGCAGAAGTAATCAGGCTTGTAGATATAGTAAAATCTTATATAATGGGCGACAGCGTTGTGCATGCGCTTGACCATGTTAACGTGCAGATAGGTGAAGGCGAATTTACCTCCATCATGGGGCCGAGCGGCAGCGGGAAATCAACAATGATGAATATTCTCGGCTGCCTTGACAGGCCTACCAGCGGGCATTATTTTCTGCGCGGGCGCGATATTGCCGGTTACAATGATGACGAACTGGCGCATACGCGCAATGCGGAAATAGGCTTTGTATTTCAGAATTTTAATTTGCTGCCCAAACTTACGGCACAGGTTAATGTGGCGCTGCCGCTGGTTTACGCCGGTATAAACGAAGAAGAACGCATGGTGCGTGCTGCCCGCGCTCTGGAATCGGTTGGGCTTGGCAACAGGCTTGACCATAAACCCAATGAAATGAGCGGCGGGCAGCGCCAGCGCGTGGCTATTGCCCGTGCGCTGGTTAATAATCCGGCCATTATTATGGCGGACGAACCTACCGGCAACCTTGATACGAAATCAAGTTATGAAATTATGGATATTTTTAAAGCTATGAATGATGAGGGCAAAACCATTGTTATGGTTACGCACGAACCGGATATTGCCCAGCAGACCAAACGCATTTTGGTTATGCGCGACGGCAAACTCGTCAGTGACGAGTGGAGGTGACGGCAGATGTTTAACGAATCCATTAAAATGGCGCTTGACGGTATGCTTACCAACAAACTGCGTACTTTTTTAACGCTTTTGGGCATTATTATCGGCGTCGGTGCTGTTATAGCCATGGTAAGCCTTGGCTTTGGCGTTAAGGAACAGATAAAAAGCAATATTTCCAGCCTTGGCAGCAACCTTTTAATTGTAATGAGCGGTGGGCGCACGCCGAGCGGCGCACGTTTGCCGATGGGCGAAGGCGCCAGGCTTACTGCCGAAGATGCCGAAGCAATAGAAAAGCAGATTGACGGCATTGCGCACGTAGCACCTGCGGTTTCGCGTTCTTACCAGCTTGTTGCGGGCAACCAGAACTGGACGACAAGTGTTGAAGGCACTACGCCCAATATTCTCGATATCCGCAATTATCAGCTTGAGGATGGGCGTAATTTAAACCAGCGGGATATTACGAGCCGTGACCGTGTCTGCGTTATAGGGCAGACTATTGTAGATAATTTATTCCCGGACGGCGACGCTGTTGGCAAAACCGTGCGCATTAATAAGGCGCCGTTTAAGGTTGTTGGTGTTTTGCAGACGAAAGGCCAGTCCTCCAGCGGGCAGGACCAGGATGATGTGGTATTTATTCCGCTTACAACGGCGCAGAACCGTATGATGGGCATTACTTACATCAGCCGCATTACCATTCAGGCAGAGAACGAAAATGTGGTTGACCAGGTGCAGGCGGATGTGGAAGCGCTCCTGCGCGTGCGCCATAAAATTCAGGATGATGAGTATGATGATTTTACGGTGCGCAATCTGGCGGCGTTAATGGATACCATGATGGAAACGGCAAATACCATTACCATGCTTTTGGGCTGCATAGCGGCAATCAGCCTTCTGGTAGGCGGCATTGGCATTATGAATATTATGCTGGTTTCTGTTACGGAGCGTACACGTGAAATCGGTATCCGCAAGGCGTTAGGTGCGACATATGATAATATTCTGCTGCAGTTTTTAATTGAAGCGATGGTTATAGGTATTGTCGGCGGTACGCTGGGCGTGCTGCTTGGTGTCGGCGCATCTTATGCCATCAGTTATTTTGCGGGGTGGATGACGATAATTTCCGTACCTGTAATTTTAATAGCGGTACTGTTTTCGGTCGGCATAGGCCTGTTCTTTGGCATTTACCCGGCGCGCAAGGCTGCGCTGCTCGACCCGATTGAGGCACTGCGCTATGAATAACGGCAAAGATAAAAAGCATAAAACTACATATAAAGAAGTTTTAATGGCCTTCTATGAATATCTTAGAAGGCCTAAAACTGTTTTTGATATTAAAGACCGGCTGAAAGCTTTAATTTTTTTTGCAATAATTATCTGGATATTGGAAGAAATTGCTCAATTTTTTGCCAAGATGTGATATAATTACTTGATAGATATGTTTTATTTTGGAGGAAAGCAGCTGTGACAGTAAAAAAGCTGGGCATTATCGGCGGGTCTTTTGACCCTGTTCATAAAGGGCATTTGAGCAGCGCGGAATTTGTATACCGAACCCTTAATCTGGATAAGGTAATTTTTGTGCCGGCCTTTATTGCACCGCATAAAATAGGGCTGGAGTTTGCTCCGGCAGCAGACCGTTACCGAATGACGGAACTGGCAGTACAGGATTATCCTTATTTTGATGTCAGCGATGTAGAGTTAAAACGCAGCGGCATTTCCTATACTTATGATACGGTGCTGGAATTAAAAAAGCAGTATCCGGGATATGAGCTGTATTTTATTGTTGGTGCGGATTCCGTGCCTCAGCTTAATACATGGAACCATATTTATGAATTACTGAATGAAGTTACGTTTGTTGCCGTGGCAAGGCCTGGTTATGCCAAAGCCTTTGCCCGTGCGCGCGAATATTTCGGCGGGCTTGGCGAAGAAAAAATTATGCTTTTAAAAATGCCGGAGCAGCCCGTATCGTCAACGGAAATACGCGAGTGCATAAAAAACGGCGAAAGCATTGACGGCATGGTGCCGGAAGCAGTACGTGACTACATTTTAGAGAAGGGTTTATATCGTTAAGCGGAAGGAAGGAAACAATAAATGCTTACAATTCAGGAAATGAAGGATATGCTGGAAAAAGCATTGCCGCCCAAACGTTTTAAACATTCGCTCGGCGTTTACGAAACGGCGCTGAAAATGGCAGAGCATTACGGCATGCCGCAGGAAAAAGTTGCTGTTGCCGCACTTTTGCATGACTGCGGGCGTGAAGTGCCGACCGATAAACAGGTTGAAAAAGCCGAAGAACTTGGCATGGAAGTTGATTATGTGGAACGCCGCCAGCCGATTTTGCTGCATGCAAAAATGGGCGCTTATTTTGCGGAACATAAATACGGAATAACCGACCCGGAAATTTTGGAAGCCATCAGGCTGCACAGCACCGGTGCTCCCGATATGACGGAGCTGGATATGGTTGTATATTTGGCAGACCTGATTGAGCCGGGCAGGGATTTTGAAGGCGTGGAAAAATTGCGTAAGGTTTGCTTTGAAAATCTGGAAAAAGCCATGGTTAAATCTTACGCCAATACCATTGAATATTTGTTGGACAATAAACTTTTAATCCACCCGGACTGCATTTTTGGATATAACCAGCTGATTGTAAAATTAAAAAAGTAAACTTGCTGTTAGGAGATTTTTATGGCTTTAGAAGAAGATAACCTTCCGCAGCGCCCGCACCGTAAACGCAGGCTGAGATGGGGAAGGCTGGTATTTTTTATAGTGCTGCTGGCCGCTGTTGTAACAGCAGGTTTTTGGGGCGCGGTTTGGTGCTATGATAATCTTATTGCACCGCCCAAGGTTGATATTGTCGGTGCCGACAGCAAAATAACGGCGGATAAAACGCTTAACAGCCGCATTAACGTATTGCTTCTGGGCATTGACGACGGCGACAGCGAAGCGGCAGAAAGCGAACCGAAGCGTACGGATGCCATGATGCTGGCAAGCTTTGACCCCGAAGGCAACGAGGTGGCGCTTGTATCCATGCCGCGCGATACCATGGTGCAGATACCCGGGCACAAAGGGTATGACAAAATCAATGCGGCGTATGCTTACGGCGGCGTAATGCTTGCCAAGCAAACCGTTGCCAATCTTTTGCGCGTGCCTATCCACTACTATGTGCTTGTAGACTGGCGCGCGTTTAAAGAGTCAATCGACCTTATCGGCGGCGTTGATTTATACGTTGACAAGGATATGTACTACGAAGACCCTTACGCCGACCTTGTAATTGACATCAAGCACGGCTACCAGCATTTAAACGGTGAGCTTGCCGGGCAGTATGTGCGTTTCCGCAAGGATGAGCTTGGCGATATCGGGCGCGTGCAGCGCCAGCAGAAATTTATGATGGCACTGGCGGCGCAGATTTTTAATATTGATACAGTTACCAAAATACCGGCACTGTTTTCTACGGTAGACCGCCATGTGGAAACCGATATGGATACCATGACGATGATTAAGACTGCCAATACCTTTAAACTTTTTGGCGACCAGAATTTAAAAAGCTGCATGCTTTACGGCGATTTTTATGATGCGCCCGACGGCATAAGCTATTGGCGCACTTCGCAGCAGCAGGTTGAAAGAACTTTAGATGAACTGGGTATTCCCTATATGAAAGACGAAGGGGAAAACGAAAGTTCTACAGCAGATAATGCCGGACAGGCAGAAGAAAACATAAAAAATAATGACAACACAGCAAAGGAGGCTGAACAATGAATTTAACCCCTCAGCAGGTAGCACGCAAAATCGCTGCCGCAGCATCTGACAAAAAGGCAAGGGATATTTTGCTTTTAAACATGGAAAACCTTTCGCCCTTGACAGATTATTTTATTATTGCCAGCGCAGATAACGTAACGCTTGTTAAAGCTGTTGCCGACAATATTGAAGAAAAACTGGCAGAAGAAGGTATTCTGCCTTCCCATACAGAAGGATATGCCGAAGGCCGCTGGATTTTAATGGATTACGGCGACTGCGTGGCGCATATCTTTTTAGAAGAAGACCGCGATTTTTATAATTTGGAACAGTTGTGGGCAGACGCTCCTTCGGAATCTTTTGCGGAGGAAGAAAATGAATAAAGTGCAGCCGCATGCCAAATACCGTCCCGGTGATGTCGTAACTTTAAAAGCAGTGCGTGCTTCCGAAATGGGTGTATTTTTGGACGCAGGCACCGGCAATACCGACGACGATATTTTACTGCATAAATTGCAGCAGGAAACCGAGGTAAAGGTTGGCGATTCCGTTAAGGTTTACCTGTATCTCGACCCGCACGGACGCCTTACCGCCAGCATGAAACTGCCCAAAATGCGTGAAGGGCAGCTTGGCTACGTTAAGGTTTTAAGCGTTACGCGCGACGGCGGTTTTGTCGATATCGGCGCAGAGCGCGGCGTATTTTTGCCGTACAGCCAGATGCGCGGGCATGTGTCGCCGGGGCAGCTTGTATGGGTTAAGCTGTACCGTGATAAAACAGGCCGTCAGGCTGTAAGCATGCGCGTGGACAAGGAAATGCAGAAGGCATCCAAACCGGCTACTGGCATTAAAGTCGGTGATACTGTAACCGGTACTATTTATAATATTTTGCCGGAAGGCTTTTTCATCTTTACCAGCCAGCGCTTTTTGGGCTTCCTGCACCGCAGCGAAGTGCCAGGCGGCAGGCTTGATTTCGGGCAGGAAATTACCGCCCGTGTGGCTTATGTCCGTGCCGACGGCAGGCTGAACCTTTCCATGCGCCAGCAGAAGGAACATGCTATGGTTGCCGATGCGGAAGATATTTTAAACTTCTTAAAGAAACGCGGCGGCAAAATGCCTTACTGCGATGATACGCCGATGGAAATTATTAAAGAAAAGTTCGGCATCAGCAAAGCTGCGTTTAAACGTGCTCTGGGGCGTCTTTTGCGTCAAGGGCTGATTCGTCAGGAAGAAGGCTGGACGATTCTGCTGGAAAATCCTGAGGACAATAAAAAATGACAGACATACTGCTTATTGTTTTTGTTTCAATAAGTGTATTTATGGCGTCTTTATTCAGCACTGTTACCGGGTTCGGTTTTGCCCTGGTGGCAGTGCCATTTTTAATGCCTGTTTTGGGTGCGCATGAAACGGTTGTGTTTATAATTTTTGGCACCTGCCTTGTAAAAATGATAGTGCTGTGGAATACGCGCAAACATTTTGAATGGCATACTGTGGCAGTAACGGTTGCAGGCAGTGTGCTCGGCAGCCTGCCGGGAAGCTATTTGTTAAATGCCATATCACCGGCATATTTGCAGATTTTGCTGGGAACCGTGCTTGTAATTGTGCTTTTTATGATGGGTATGCACTTGGATTTAAGCGTTAAAAATAAAACTGTTGGGCGTATAACGGCAGGCTTTTTAAGCGGTTTTTCCGCTGCAACAACAAGCATCAGCGGCCCGCCGGTTGCCTTGTATTTTTTAACCGAAGGGCGCGATAAGCTTGTAACGCGTGCCAACATGTGCTGGATTTTTGCCTTCGGCAATATTGGTACCATGTTTTCACTGGCTCTTTTGGGCAGCAGCATCAGCGGCGATTTAATGCTGCTGGCGGCTTATGTTACTTTGCCTATGCTTTTGGGCACATGGATTGGTGAACGCTGTTTTTATAAAATCAATCAGCATTTGTTTATAAGGCTTACGCAGATTTTTATTGTTATCGGTGCCTGCACGGCGTTATACCGTGGCATAACGGCTTTATTGTAAAATTTACGCATAATAAAAGGCAAAAGAAGGAGGCTGAAAATTACGGATATATTATTTGTTTTATATATTTCGGTAAGTGTTTTTATAGCTTCTTTGTTTTTTGCCGTTACAGGCTTTACGCTTTCTTTGGTGGCGGTGCCGTTTTTAATGCCGGTTTTAGGGCCTAAAGAAACCGTGGTGTTTATTATTTTTGGCACGTTTCTTGCCAAAGTTGTGGCGCTGTGGAATACGCGCCGCGATTTTGAGTGGCATACGGTTTTAGTAACCGTTTTCGGCAGCATTATGGGAAGCATTCCAGGCGGTTACGTTTTAAATGCCATACCGGCGGCGTATTTACAAATTTTACTGGGCATAATGCTGCTTGCCGTAATGCTTTTAATGGGCAGAAAATTTGAAATTAACATACAGAATAAAACTGCCGGGCGCATTGCAGCAGGTTTTATAAGCGGTTTTTCGGCGGCAATGACGAGTATCAGCGGCCCGCCGGTGGCACTGTACTTTTTGGCAGAAGGGCGTGATAAAACGGTAACGCGCGCCAATATGTGCTGGATTTTTGCCTTCGGCAGCCTTGGCACAATGGCATCGCTGTTGGCAGCAGGATGTTTCATCAGTGCGGATTTAATGCTGCTTGCAGTTTATGCTGCACTGCCGCTGCTTTTAGGCATGTGGCTTGGTGAGCGCTGCTTTCATAAAATTAATCAGCGTTTATTTATACGGCTCAGCAAAGGCTTTGTCGTTATCGGTGCCTGTACGGCATTATACCGCGGCATAACGGCGCTTTTGTAAATTGCTGTAACATTGTTTACAAAATAATTTGCGCAAAAAATATTTTTGCCAAAATTTGTATTTTTGCTTGACGGCTTTATTCCGGCAGGTTAAAATTACAACATCAAATAACTTTAAGGTGTGTGTATTTATGGAACAGATTTGGCAGCAAAATGCTAAAAGTGCATACTTTTTCGGCTTTAGCCAGGGCTATTTTTACTTTAGCGCTGGCCGTTTTGCATGCTCAAAATCTCATAGAAGTTATACCGTAAACAGATGCCTTGACTTCAGCAGTTGGCTGTAAATTAAACAAGTTTTTGTAATCAGGCTCTCTTACGAGGCCTGATTTTTTTTATAGGTTTAATCAAAAATTCAAATATTATTAAAGGGGAGAGAAATATGGTAATTGTAATGAAACCCGGCACGCCGGAACAGGAATGGAAAAAAATTAAGGAAAATCTTGAAGGCAGAGGCTATCAGATTAATGAAATTGTCGGCAGCGGCCAGACTATTTTAGGCGTTATCGGCGATACCAGCGCGCTGGATATGAATATGTTGAAGGTTAACGAATGCGTCGATAAGGTAATGCGCGTTCAGGAACCTTTTAAACGTGCCAACCGCAGCTTCCACCCGGAAGACAGCGTTATCGACGTAAGCGGCGTAAAAATAGGCGGGCGCAAGCTGGCTGTTATTGCCGGCCCGTGTTCAGTTGAAAATGAAAAGCAGATTGTCGGCGTTGCCAAATCTGTAAAACTTGCCGGTGCAACATTGCTGCGCGGCGGTGCTTTCAAACCGCGTACATCGCCATACTCTTTCCAGGGATTAAAAGAAGAAGGGCTTGACCTTTTAAAAATAGCACGTAAAGAAACCGGGCTGCCGATTGTAACAGAAATTATGTCTGCCAGAATGTTGGAACGTTTTGTTGAAGACGTTGATTTGATTCAGGTTGGCGCACGCAATATGCAGAACTTTGAACTTTTAAAAGAACTTGGCAGAACCAACGTGCCGGTGCTGTTAAAACGCGGCCTTTCCGCAACTATTGAAGAATGGCTGATGGCGGCTGAATACATTATGGCCGGCGGCAACGACAACGTAATTTTGTGCGAGCGCGGCATCCGCACATTTGAAACCTACACCCGCAACACGCTTGATTTAAGCGCGATTCCCGCAGTTAAAAAATTAAGCCATCTGCCGGTTATTGTAGACCCGAGCCATGCAGCAGGTTTGTGGTGGATGGTTGAGCCGATGGCAAAAGCTGCCGTTGCAGCAGGCGCAGACGGTTTAATAATTGAAGTACACAATGACCCGGAACACGCTTTGTGCGATGGTGCGCAGTCGCTTAAACCGGAACGTTTCGCACGTTTGATGGGTGAATTAAGCGGCATTGCCAAGATTGTGGGCAGAGAACTGTAAAATGCAGTATAATTGGTAGTATGGAAGGATAGAAGGATAGAAGGAGTGACTTTAGTGGACGCAGGCTTTTGCAGCAGATTGCAGGAACAATGCTTTACCATTATCGGCATGGGGCTGATAGGTGGTTCTTACGCCAAAGCGTTAAGGCGGCTGGGCGTCAAAAACATTACCGGCGTGGATGTTAATAAAAATGTTTTGCAGCAGGCACTGGCAGACGGAGTTATAGACCGCGCTTATGAAAATACCGGGGCTTATCTGGCTGAGGCAGATGTAATAATCTGCTGTATCTATCCCAAGGCGGTTACGGAATTTTTGCGGCAGGCAGCGCCGTTTATAAAAAAGGGCGCAGTAATAACGGATGTATCTGGCAGAAAGGGCAGCCTGCCTTATGAGGCGCAGCAGCTTGTGCCGGAGGGGGCGGAATTTATTTCCGGCCACCCGATGGCTGGGCGCCAGGGCAATGGTTATGATATGTCGCAGGCGGAAATTTTTAACGGTGCCAATTACATTGTTGTTCCTACACCTGCAAACAGCAAAGCGGCAGTTAACTGGCTGAAGAATTTTGCGCTTTGCCTTGGCTGCGGCCATGTGGAAGAAATAACGCCTGAAAGCCACGATAAAATTATTGCCTATACCAGCAATCTGCCGCATGCAGCTGCTGCGGCGCTTATTAACAGCGACAGGTTCAGCGGGCAGAGCTGCTGGTTTATTGGCGGCGGTTTCCGCGATGTAACGCGCATTGCAGATATTAACGCAAGTTTGTGGAGCGATTTGTTTTTGGAAAACCGCGAAAATGTTTTAAGCGAACTAGAAAATTTTAGAACGCAAATTGAAATGCTGCAAAAGCTGATTAACGAAAATAACCGTGAAGGTTTGCAGGAGTTTTTGCAAAAGGCAGCCTGCCACAGGAAGGAAATTGTTTTATGAGCATTATCAGGGTGAATTTGGGTGCAAAATCCTATAATATAGAAATTGCCGCAGGGCTTTTGGATACTGCCGGAGAAAAAATCCGCAGCA
>ULWT01043513.1_pt1 | contig 16228 bp, 17 predicted proteins | sample 1960611 | NCBI WGS metagenome assembly ULWT01 (sample SAMEA4835819, study PRJEB28245) | human gut metagenome | biome: gut microbiome; material: fecal sample | place: Denmark | collected 2008
ACGTTTTTGATTATACTTCATTTTTATTTAAAAATCAAGTGGTACAAATTGAAAAATACCCTAAAACCAAACATTATTACAATTTTGGGTTTAGGGTATTAAATTTTTATAAAAATGTTATTCTAACATCTTTATAAGGACCTCTGAGTCTTGTATGGCATCACCAAGAACTTTCATCTGTTCTTCTAGTTCTCTAACATCTATTCTTAAGTTTCTTTCATCAATCCCCATCTCTAAAGCCATTCTCAGCTTGCAGCCAATTTTAAATGACTGACAATCAAAAGTTCTAAATTCATGATTTTTCCAATCATCTGGCAAAGTAATATTGAAAGAAAAATCCGCATTTTCATATCCTTTGAACTTTCTAAGTCTCAATATATAGATCATATCATGGCTCATCTCTAATGCAACTTTTTGTGCTTCTTTTAGTTTTTTTAGATAGTCTTCTTTATCTTTTTTAAAAGTTCCTAATTTTACTTCATCTGCATGCATTTTTACATGTCGTAAAAAGTGGTCTGTCTGTTCAAGACTCATTTCCATAATGCTCCACCTCCTTATGGTTAGTATATTTATTATACAATTCTTTTATTACTTTTCAGTATTTTAAATCAATTTCGTGCCATCTTTTTACATAAATTTATTTTTTTCTATTATTTGTAATATTATATTTCTATGGCCTTTTTCTTGATATTTTATTTATTTTCCTGTATAATATTTTTATGAAAAAGTTAATTGTAAATAAAAAATATAATGAGAAAAAATTAAATAAATTTTTATTAGATAATGTGCCAGGTTTAACTTTTGGTATTTTTTCTAATTTACTTAGAAAAAAAGATATAAAAATTAATGGAAAAAGAGTTAATAAAGATATTATTATTCATGATGGAGATGAAATTCTAGTTTATATTACAGATGAATTTTTAGAAAATAAACAATCTTCTATTAATTTAGATATTGTATTTGAAGATGAAAATATTTTAGTTATTAATAAGCCATCAAATCTTGAAGTAACTGGAACTAATTCTCTAACAGATTTAGTTCATAAAAAATATAGCACTTCCATATTTAAACCTATGCCTTGCCATAGAATTGATAGAAATACTACTGGATTAGTTTTATTTGCCAAAAATGAAACTGCTTTAAATATTCTATTTGATAAATTTAAAAATCATGAAATCGAAAAACATTATCTTGCAATGGTTTTTGGTGTTCCTAATGTGAGCCATAAAAGAGATGTTGCATATTTATTTAAAGATAATAAAAAATCTTTAGTTTATATTTCTGATGTACCAAAAAAAGGTTATGTTAAAATTGTTACTTCTTTTACTGTTTTGGAAAAAAGAAATGATAATACTTCTCTTTTAGATGTACAAATTGAAACTGGAAAAACTCATCAAATTAGGGCTCATCTTGCTTTTCTTGGTCTTCCTATTATTGGTGATGGAAAATATGGTAAGAATGAAATTAATAAAATGTTTGGAAAGAAAACTCAAATGCTTTGTAATTATTTTTTGAAGTTTGATTTTTGCACTGATGCTGGTATTTTAAATTATTTGAATGGTGTTTGTATTTCTTTAGATAGTAATATTTTATTTTAAAACCAACCTATTTTATAGGATGGTTTTTGTTTATTATCGTTATGGAGCAGTTAAGCATCAGCTTACGAACCATAACGCCCTCTTTCTAAAAATATTATATATGAATTATTATTAAATTTCAATGGGAGTATGGAAAGTTTTATTATTTTATAGTATAATTTTTATTAGATTATAACTTTTGGAGGAATAAATGAAAATAGGAATAGATATTGATGGTGTTTTAAATTCACAGTATAATTTTTGTATAGATTATGGAACTAAATTTTGCAATGAATTAGGTAAATATAAATTAGAAAATATAAATGTAATAGATACTACAGATATGTTTTTATGGGGAGAAGATATAGCACATAAATTTTGGAATAAATATAGAAAAGATTTAGTTATTACATTACCAGCAAAGAAACACTCAGCTGAAGTTATAAAAAAACTTAAAAATGAAGGTAACGAAATATATATAATTACAGCCAGAAGAAATAATGATGAATGGTTTTCTAATTCTCTAAAGAAAGAAGTAGAAAGTATTACAAAAAAATGGTTAAAGGATAATAATATTTATTATGATAAAATTGTTTTTGATGTAAAAAACAAAGGGGAATATTGCCAAAATAATTGTATAGATATTATGATTGAAGATGATCCAAATAATTTAAGAAAATTAATTGGCAAAACTAATATAATAATATTTGATTATCCATATAATAGAAATTTTGAATTTGATAATATAACAAGAGCATATAGTTGGTATGATATATACTATAAAATTAGAAATATAAAGGAGTATAAAAATGATATTAGCAATAATTGAGAGATTTGAAAATGTAAAGGAAGAAGAACCCTTTAACTACAGATATTATTTAACTAAACATTATAAAGATATATTTGACAAGTTAAATATATTATTATTTCCAATTGTTTCAGATAAAAATTTAGAAAAAGTATGTGAGATATGCGATGGACTTATTGTAACAGGAAGTTGTATCGATATTCCACCACATTATTATAATGAAAAACCCATTCCAGAAAAAAATTATGATATTGATGAATTTAAATTAGATAAATCAGCAATTGAATTATTTTCAAGTGCAAATAAACCAATTTTAGGAATTTGTGGAGGACTTCAATCTATAAATGTTTGTTTTGGAGGTAGCTTAAACCAAAAAATAGAAAATCATAATTTGAAAGATGCATTACATACAATAAAAATTAAAAAACAAACTTTTTTAAGTAATACATACAATATAGAAGAATGTATTGAAGTAAATTCATTTCATAAACAATCTATTAAAAAATTAGCAAATAATTTTATAGTATCTGCAATTGCTGAAGATGGAACAATTGAGGCAATAGAAAATGGAAATATTATTGCTGTTCAATGGCATCCAGAAAAAATGGGTGATATCATATTTTTTAATAATTTTATTAAAACTTTTTTTAGCAAAGGGTCTGGGAATTCCCATAATAGAATTTATGCGGGAGTATAAATTCAGTGCTTGCTAGACACGACTTATACTCCCATATTAAAAATAATATAAAAAGAGGATTCAATTATTTTGATAATTTTTTCCTCTTTTTTTGAGATTATTTATACAAAAACATATTCATTTAAGACTATTTCTTCAGCCATATTTTTGTAATTATTCATTAATTTCGTCCATTCTAATGGATTTAATTCTTTTCTTTTTTCAGACAGTCTTTCATCATTTTTTAATTTTAAACATTTATTAATTCAGTTTTTGGTATTAGAATTAAAGTATCAACTATATTATTACTTTCAACATAAGGACAATTTATAATTCCACCTACATAGAAATGTTCTTTCATTAAATCGATATAGTTATTTAATTCTTCTTCCGAATATAGATTATTCTCCATTTTTACTAATGACATAACGGTATAATCTTTTTCTAATTCTAATAATTTTTCTTTATTAATTTGTTCTTTATAAGTTATACCAATATTATTATCAGTTAGTAGTTCATTTAAATAATCAATATAATCTTTTGTACTTTTTGAGAAGATATCAATCTACTTATTAATTCTTTCTGTGCTTTTCTATTTAAACTATCGAATAAATAAGCAAAACTTAAACTGTTTTTAAAGGTAAAATCTCCATTATCTTCTTCATAGTCTAACTTTTTAAGAAGTTCTACTGTGTATTCTTTAAAGTCATTATCTGGATCAAGTGTAGTTTTCTTTTTAGTTAATTTATCAATTTCTTTTTTAATAACATCATTTTTATGTTTGATAGTTTCCACATCTAGGGTAGAACTTAAATATAAATCTACTAATTTTTTCTCTTGAATTTTTAACTTTTCAATTGCTTTTTCTATTTCTTTTACTTCTTTGCTTTTAGTAGAACTACAAGTAATTATTTCATTAGAATTATCATACATAAATCTAGTTAATTCATTTAAAATTCTTTTTAATTTATCCTCAATTTTATCTGAATTATAGTGATAACCATAACCTTTACAATTATGATTTTTACATCTCAAATGGTAATAAATTTTAGTTTCATTCTTATACTTTTTAAATGATTCACTAGCTGCAAGTATCTCATTACATAAAGGACATTTTACTAATCCTGCAAATAAATGGATATGCTCCCCATAGTTTTGATGCTTATTCTTTTCTAGATTTGCTCTTGTCGTGTTCCAAGTATTTATATCAATAATAGATTCACAATAATCTTCAACTCTTAATACATCCTGTGGTTTTCTTTTATACTTTCCATATTCAAATATACCAATATAAATAGAATTAGTAAGTATTTTATAAACTCTGTCTGATGCCCATCTACCTTGTTTTAAATAAGCATTATTATCTTTCATAATAGTTGCAATATTTCTAGTAGAATGTCCCTTTTTACATAGTTCAAATATTTCTTTTACAACTTGTGCTTCAATAGGTTCTATTTCTAAATGACCAGTTTCTTTATTTCTATTATAACCATAAGGTGCTTTACTTGGATGAATTTTTTCTAAAGCCATTTCTTCCATAGCGCGCTTAGTTCTTGCTCCAATTTCTTTTCGTTCTCTTTGACCGAATACTAAATTCATACCAAATATCATTTCACCATTAGCAGTAGATACATCATAAGGCTCAAGTATTAATTCAATCTTAACATCGTGTTCTTCGCAGTAATTAAGTAACCAAAAACCATCATAATTGTTTCTAGTTAATCTATCTACTTTAATAGCAATTAACTTATCAATTTTCTTGGATTTGATATCTTTAAGTAATCTTTGCATTTCAGGTCTCATTAAATCTTTTCCAGAATGTCCTGCATCATTGTATACATCTACAATATCATAATCATTCTTTTCACAATATTCTTTAATCATTCGAAGTTGAGAATCAATAGAATAACCATTATCTCTTTGGTCATCAGTAGAAACTCTTACATAAACTCCACATCTCATATTTTTCCTCCTTTCCTTAAATTTTGAGAAATATTAATATACCTCTCATATGTTTCCTCACTTAAACGCAAAAAGTATAGTCAAAAATTAAAGATTTCTTAAAAAAGTTTCAATTTCTTTCAAATTATACTTTTCTTTGCACTCTTTAATGTAAAATGGTTTATTGCTAATCTCATTTACTTTATATTCAAGTATAGTAAAAGTAATAGGATATGTAATTAAATATTCAGTTGGTTCAATAAACTGTAAATTAGTATTTAGAAGAATTTTAACTTTTCCTTTTTTAGTTTTATATAAAATAAAAACTTACGAACTTTAATTAGTCCGTAAGTTGTTTTCAAATGGAGCGATTACGGAGCAGGTATGCGAAAAAATATATCTACAAATAGTAATGCTCTTTTTTATATAATTCGATTTATATGATTATAATTTAACATAGTTTTCAACTTTTATCAATAGAAAAGAATTTTTTTTTGATTTTTCTAAATATTTTATAAAATTATGGTAAAATATAGAAAATAGTATAGGAGATTATAATATATGGATTATGAAAGATTGCCTGTTATTTTAAAAAGATATTCTTTTATTGAAAAAATGAGAGTTTTACAATATTATTCAAAGCAAATTATGAATATTAATGGGATAGAATTAACTTCAGGACAACCAATGGCATGGGAACTTGAAACTTTCTTATTATTTGCAGTCAAAGCAGATGAATATAACGATAATGATTTTAAAGGTAAAAATATAAATAAATTTATTGAAATGATTAATTGTATAAAGGAGCATCAACATCCTACTTTGGTTAATAAAATTGGAACAATTGAATTTGCTGACTTTTTGTTAATTGCACTTGGTTCTACACAATTTGATATTCAAACTTACAATATATATAAATATTATAGATATAATTATTTTTTTACATATGTTTCAGATAAAATTGATATGAAAAAAGAATTTTATAAAAAATTTAATGTTGATTATAATTCTTTTTTAGAATTAGGGTCTATTTTAAGTTTCTTTTGTTCATTAAAAGTTAATTTAGACCCTCAAATATTAAGATATATTATTTTAAAATATTCAAAAGCAACAAGTTTACTAAGACTTTCTAGAGAAGCTTTTCAAAAAGAAATAGATAATTTTTCTGATAGCATACACGATTATTTATATTGTGTTAGACCTTCATATGTTTATCCATTCATAGAATATAATGGAATAATCAATTTACCATTACCTCATTGTATTCCAAGAGCTATAACAGATTCACTTTTATATAGATTAACAGATTCTAATTCAGAGCTTAGAAGTTTATTTGGAAAGAATGTATTAGAAGATTATCTATTTGAAGTACTAAATAAATCTTTTTTGTTTGACGAAGTCATGAAAGAACAATGTTATAAAAAGAAACATAATGCTTTAAAAACCTCTGATGTAATGTGTAGGAAAAATGATAATTATATTTTTTTTGAATGCAAATCTACAGTTCCTTATGCTAAAACAAGATGTTTAGATGAAAATTATATCAAACAAGAAATAGATAAAATTAGCAATTATGTACTTCAATTATATAAACAAATATTTATAATTTTTTTGAGAACAATAAGGAAGTTATATTTGATTATAACAATTGTTTTGGAATAGTAGTACTATTAGAAGAATCCTATATTAGAAGGGAGCTTATATATAAAGATGTAGCAAAAAAATTAAATATAGACACAAGTGGTGATTTGTATAATTGGATTATAAATCATATTAAAATATGTAATTTATATGATATAGAGAGATATGTTTTTACTAATACAGATATTATAAAAGCATTAAAAAAGCAAATAAAAACAAAGTCACCATATGACTATGCTCTATCAAATTCTAAGACTAATTCTATACTAAAAAATGATAATGTATATTCTTTCAAAAAGAATATTATTAACAGCATAAGAGAAATTACTGATGAACTAGTTAAGGTTGGACTTTTGAAAAAAAATTAAGTATATTTTATCAAAGTGAAAGTGTAGATTTATCTGATTTTTCATAAGTTATTTACAATATTATAGAATATTTTTACAATTATTTTTAATAAACATTGATTTTAAAACTTTTGTTTGGTATAATAACTAAAATAAATCGTTATACCATTAAAAAAAGGAGGGCAAGATATGCCAGAATTAAATGTTTTAAATCAAAAGATTACTTATATAAAAATTGATGATGAAGATTATATATCAATTACTGATATGCTTAAATCAAAAGATGGAGATTTTTTTGTTTCAGACTGGCTAAGGAATAGAAATACTATTGAGTTTTTAGGTATTTGGGAAGAAATTCATAATCCTAATTTTAATTATGGCGAATTCGCCATAATTAAAAGTCAAGCAGGTTTAAATAGTTATAAAATAAGTGTAAAAGAATGGACAGAAAAAACAAATGCGATTGGAATAATATCAAAAGCTGGAAGATACGGTGGAACTTATGCTCATAAAGATATTGCTTTTGAATTTGGAATGTGGATTAGTCCAAAATTCAAACTATTATTGATAAAAGAATTTGAAAGATTAAAAGCAGAAGAACAAAAGCAAATAGGTTGGAATGCCAAAAGAGAACTTTCTAAAATTAACTATAGAATACATACTGATGCTATTAAAAATAATTTGGTACCTAAAGAATTAACTAAAAATCAAATAAACTTTGTTTATGCAGAAGAAGCTGATGTATTAAATATGGCTTTATTTGGTATGACAGCAAAAGAATGGCGTACTAAAAATCCTAATTTAGATGGAAATATAAGAGATTATGCAACAATGAATGAATTAATATGTTTAGCAAATTTAGAAAATTTAAATTCTGTTTTTATAAATGAAGGATTAAAACAATCTGAAAGACTTGAAAAATTAAATAAAATAGCTATATCACAAATGCAAATTTTAAATGATACTGATATTAAATATTTAAAGTAATAAATATGAGAATACTTTTTCTATATTAAAATTATTTATAATTGAAAAAACAAGTGGATTGCATTCTATATTTGCAACCCACTCATTTTTAATTACTTGAACAATTCCATATGCTCAATCAATCGATAATCATTTCCGTCAGGTAACTGAAACTTGAATCTCTTATCAAGAGTTCTATCATATCTTTCGATTTGATATTTGTCCCTGCCTTTTCCTGAACTAGCATACTTATAGACGTACAGTGTAAAATCTTTGATTTTAGAAGCTTCCTCTTTGGTAAGAAAACTAATTGTTTGAGTTTCGGGTTCTTCAGCACCATATTCCCAAACATCTCTAAAACCACGTACCAGCTCTGTTTGAGAAGGCCACATGTTAATAATTCCTACATGCTGACCATTTCCTACAATTGCAAAAACAATAGGGTGTTCTTCTCCTGAATAGCCATCTTTTTCTTTAAGTGTTCCAGTTGAAAGTAGTTTAGCTTCATTGTAACTATAAACTCCTTTCAACTTGCAGTCCATGTCAAATACTCTTGGATTTTTAGCTTCTTTAGCTGTAAATCTGGAATCATAGACATAGGACATCTGGCTTATAGGAGCTACTGACGCAACTTCTCTGAGTCCGTCTAAACCATACACAGTATAATTTCCGATATTCTTTGCTTCTTCCTCAGTGTAAGCTTTGAAATAGTACTCGCTCTCATCAAAAGGGGTTCCGTATGCATGAACTTTATATTCAAAATATCCACTTCTCTGTGCACAAACAGGATTAGGAATTCCGATAAAAGCAATTGGTCCAAGTTCTGAACAAAATCCAAAACCTGCACTATAAGTTGTCAAAGCATTCAACTTCACAACTTCATCATACGAGTATGTTCCTTCTAGCAGATAAGTGTTGCAACCAGTTGTATCACGCGGACGAAGAAATAATCGACCTCCTAGTTTTTCTACACTTATATCCCGTTCAGGATATACCACTTTAGCCATTTTTGTTAAAATTTTTTCAAGCATAATTTTTTCCTCCTTAATGCTTTTTTTGTTGATAACTTACTGTATGTAAAACTAAAAGCCAGAGAAATATTTCTCTCACTATTTAGTGGAAAAAAGATAATAACACAGCAATTTGCTATATCATATAATATTTTATCATGTTTTACATAATTTTTCAATAATAATAATGCTTTATTTTTCCTAGTTTTAACTATTTAAAACATTAAATAAATATAATGCAACTTGATTTTGTTCTTCTTTTTCCATCTCAATAATTTTAGCCATTGCAAACATTATAAGATGATATTTTGCAAAGTTTATTAAAGTAGTTCTATATTCTTCATCAATTTCTTTTAACATACTATCAAAATACTTATACATCTCAGGTTTATCATATTTTAGATTTGTACAACTACTATCACTCATACATATTGCAAGCCTTAATTTATTTGTTAAGTCCATATCATTTATCATATCTATTAAATATTTTACTTTTTCATTTTCCATATTCGATTTACCTCCATATTAAAATCTTGTATCATTTTTCTTTTTATCTTTTAAATTAGCTATTCCATCTAATGTTTTTATTTTCCTTCTAACATTATTTGCTATCTCGTTATCGTTGTTATCAAAATGCCATTTTTATATAAATCATCACTAACAAATTTATAATGTTCATTCTTCTCAAATCCAATTTTATTTTGAAATTGTTTCATTAGACTACACCAAAATACTTTGAATTTATTAACTTCTTCTTTTAGTCTATCTTTTTCAGCTCGTAATTTACCAATAATTTTGTCTTTAGTAGATAATTCACTTTTTAAATTGTCTATTTCATTATCTTTCAGTTCTAGTTGATATTTAAGTGAACGATTTTCTTGAGATATTTCAAAAGCAGAGTGTTCAAAATCATTAATCGCCATATTTAAGTCATTTACACTTCTAACGGTTTTATTGGTATCTTTTACATCTTTAGTAAATTTTTTTATTTTTTGGACATCCTCGCTTGAAATAACCATATTATTTTTGTTTAGCTTAGTAGGTTTTAAACCGTCTAAAATTTTTTCTATATCTTTACTTGTATTATCAAGTTGTTTCGTTTGATTATTCGCTTTTGCAAGTTTTTGTTCTTTCTGCCTTACCTATTTCTTGATTTTTCTGTAATCTTTCATATATTTAACATTAATGTCCTGATTTCTACCTTTTTGCTTTTCTTTTAGCCTAGTATCAACTTCATAGAATTTATTGTATGACTTAATACAAGCATTTCTCATTTTATCTTGTATTTCAGTTAAAGTGTTTTTAGTAAATACTTGTGATTTTTCAACTTGCTTTTTCATCCCTCTTGTGCAATTTTCAACTACTGGAGCTCCTACAATATGCATATGTGGAGAGGTTTCATCAAAGTGAATTGTTGCATTTGCTATTTTAAAAGTTGGTACAATTTTGATTAAATCTTTGATTTTTCTATCTTCATGAGTTTGCTTGTTGTTATATTCCAATCTAGCTTCTTCAAATTCATCTAAATATACTTGCTTAACATCATTTACAATATCATCAGTTCCATATATTATTCTAATAAGTTCTCTTTGATTATCATAATCTCTTAAGTTGTGTCTATTTACATCTGACAAATCTTTTGCATTTTGAATTGCATTATTAGATAGAGAAGTAGTGCCAGATACATTTTCTTTTGCAACTTTCTTTGCTAATTTACTTTTGTTTTTATCACTGCCTAAGTGAAAAGAATATGCTAATTCTTGCTCCATAAAAGAACCTCCTTTGAAATTTCTTCGAAGCAGAGGACTTTGGCTTTGCCATAAGTCCTAACCCCTTATGAGTTTTGACATGCTATCAAAACTCGGGGGCTCTGCGAAGCAATAAATTTTCTCTCGCAGAGATAAAATTTATTTAAATTAACTATCGCCACTTTCATTTTTACTAAAGTAAAAACAAAACGTGCCACGTTAATTTAATTGTTGCAGAGAAAATATAAAGAGCATTCTTGCAACAATTATTTATGCTTCTTCTTTGAAGTAGTATGAGTAACAAGTCCCAAGCGTAACTTTCCTTCTGGTCTTGCCATATAGTTTTTAAATTCTTTCATTGCTACAAGTCTAATAACTTTTTGATTTTTCTTTAATTTAAACTCAATAGCTCTGTTTCTGATTTTTGCAACTTGAGTTTTAGTATCATAATTTTCATCAATCCTATCATCGTGAAAATAATATTCTCCTAAATCCATATAACTAATATCTAATTCTTTTTTCAATGAACTCAAATAATCATCTAACTGGTCTTTATTCATATTGACACTAACTTTAATATCTTCAAATTTGCCATCTCTTTCTATCATGCTTGGTACATCTACAATACCTTTATCATATAGCTTGTCTATCTGTTCAATAAAACTACTTCTAAAATTTATTTTATCTATTTCAAAACTTCCGTCTTTATTTTTCTTTAATGTTGCATTATCAATAAATTTTGAGATAAAAGCTTGTTTTTCATCTTTGCTTTTCATAGTCCAAAGTTTTAATAAAACATCTTTATACATTTCGTGTTCAGTTAATTTTTCTCGTTCTATATCTCTTTCAGCCATAAGATGTTGTGGGTTATAAGTTTCTTTATCAAAATCAAGTGCATCAATTCTTTTATTTTCTAATATTGATAGTTTTTCTTCAATCAATTTGTAATCTTCTGAGAAATCTTCCATTTCAAGAATACCATTCATATAAGCCTTTTTTAGTCTGTCTTTCTGCTGTTGTAATTTTTTTATTTCTTCGTCAATTTTCCTACTTTCATCATCTTTCTTTTCAGCAAGTATAGGGTAGAAGTATTTTTTAACATGAAAATCATACTCTACTAAATCCAGAATATAATCAATTAAGCAGTTTTCAATTTCATCTTCATTATAATACAATTTGCAAGTATCACAGTAGTAATACATATATTTAGATTTTTTTCCACCAGTTCCTTTACAAGTCATTATTTGACCACAATTAGGGCATACAAGTTTTTGAAAGAATATATAAACTCTATTCCTACAATATGCTCTTTGATTTGTTTCTTTTTGTTTTTGAAATTCTTCCCACATAGCTCTTGTTATAATAGCAGGTACAACATCCATAAATAGTTCTGTTTCTCTATCATTATCATATTTGTATCTTTCATAATCACCCATATATATTTTATTATTTATAATTCGGTTAATAGAAGAATCAATCCAATGCTTTACTTCTGGATATAAAACTTTTTCTTTGTTCAAAATGTTAACAATTGTTTGATAACTTTTACCCTCTAAATACATTTCAAATATTCTAACAACTACATCTTTAGTGCTATTATCATTTTTCAATGTTTTATCTTTATCTCTATAATAACCTAGAGGACATTTTCCAGGAATATGACCAGCTTTTATAGCGCCATTTAATCCAAATTTTGTTCTTTCTGATACTATTTCAATTTCTAATTGTGATAGAACTGTTAACATTCTAACAAAGAAACGACCATTTGCAGTTGAGATATTTACATCATCTCTATCACATATTAAATAGCAATGATATTTTTCAAGAGTGCTAATTAAAACTTCTAAATCACGAACAGACCTTGTAACTCTGTCTAATTTATAAGCTACAATATAATTAATTAAGCCGTTTTTCATATCTTCTAACATTGTTTGAAATGCTGGTCTGTTCTTCATATCTTTAGCAGAAATTCCTGCATCTTTATAAACTTTAAATATCTCAAATCCTTTGTATTTGCATAATTGTCTTAATTTTTCTTCTTGCTCTCCTAAACTAAAACCTTCCCTTGCTTGATTTTCGGTACTTACTCTAATATAAATACCTGCAATTTTCTTTTCTTCTGAAAATGGTGTACTTAAATTCTCCATTTGAACCTCCTAAAAATATAAAAAAGTGCCAGAAAGCCTTTGCTAACTAACACTTAAAATTTATCTTATTATTTACTTGTATTACTTGCTGATAAAAATAAAACTTCTAGTATTAGTTACCACTGATAAAATCTCTTAATCTTGAGAGTGGGTATTTATTTGCTAAATTACTTATGTAAAAGTATTCGTGTTCATTAAAGAATAAATATAACTTATCTTTAATGAATACTCTATGTGGCTCTACATAAGCAATATTAGTTTTTTCAACCATTCTCAAATTACCATTCTTTATATTTGGTTCACAATTACTAAAAGTGCAAGCCCATTCAATCTTAGAACGTAATTCTTTTTCTATTGCTATTTCTCTTTTAACTGTAGATATCATATCACAAAAACCTCCTTTTTTCAATATTTTGAGGCTATTATTTACTTTTATTTCCAAAAAGCAAAAAATAAGCCGACTAAATCGACTTATATGTTGTGAAATGATATTCACTTTTTTGTTTTCTTTAAAGTCACTTGTTGTAATACTTTTAAATGGTTCGACGAAAACGCATTATGGAGCGGGTAGCGAGAATCGAACTCGCGCAACCAGGTCGGAAGCATGGGATTCTACCACTAAACTATACCCGCAACTAGTATAATTATACACTAATTATTTTACTAAAGCAACTATTTTTTCATATTCTTCAAATTTAGGTTCGTACTTTTCTATCATTTTCATAAAACCCTTTGAATGTGTTTTATATTTTAAATGACAATATTGATGTAATACTATATAATCTATTATGTTCCTATTATATTTTACTATTTCTGGGTTTATTGTTATTTTATTGTCTTCACATTTTCCTAATTCTTTTTTTAATTTTTTTATTTCATAATCTTCTGGTGCAAACCCTAATAATATACGTGTTTTTTCCATTGCTCTTTCTACTTCTACTTTTGCAATTTGTTCATACATTTTATCTATTGCCATATCTAATATTTTTTCGTTGTTTGCTTTTTTATATTTGTTTGGTAGTGATATTTTTATAATTTTATCTTCTACATCTAGTTCAGCAAATTTTATATTTCTGTATATCATTTTCACTTTATAATCTGTTCCTAATACAGGCACTGGATGTCTTTCAGCTGTTTCTTCAATTGTTATTTTAAAGTTGATTTTTTTTGTCATTATTTTCATTTTATATCACTCCTTACAAATTTATGTTTTACAAATTCTTGTTCGCTTTTGTTGTACTTATTTTATATTTATTTTTTTATTTTGTCAATAGTTTTTTGAAAAAAATATAAAATTTTTGTTCGGTATTTAAATTTTTCTATATAAAAGCAAAAAAGGCGGAATTTCTCCTCCTTTCTGCATTCAAGTTATTTTTTTAATCATACAATAACTTTACTTTAATATCGTAGTAACTATTATTCTGAAATACTATCTTGAATGTATTTTCTATTGCTTCGTTATTTTGTAATATATACTTTACGTTATCTAAAACTCTTATCCCATCACATAATCCTCCATAGAAAAAAGTGTTAACTTTTTTTGAGTCGTTTCCATACAAATTAATTATTATTCTTTTTTGGTTTTTGCTAAGGGAAAGTGTTATATATTTTACACTGAAATCGGAAAAACTTTTAATTGTTTTCTCTACAATCTCCTCTGCTAATTTTTTTTGTCCAATTTTCGTTTCTTCCCGAAAATTTAATACATCCTGAACTATTTTTTCAAAATCCTTCATGCTGTCTATTCTCCTTTCGATATTATACTTGAATTTAAAATATTTACATTACTATATATATCATATTTTATGTAAAATGTCAATGTATACATAAAACGTGGACAAAACCATATTTTGGTATTTGTCCATGTTTCTTTTTAACATTATATAAAATTATTATAATTCAGTATTATTAACTATTTCATAGCTTCTTCTACTGCAACAGCTACTGCAACTGAAGCTCCAACCATAGGGTTGTTTCCCATACCAATTAATCCCATCATTTCAACGTGAGCTGGTACTGAAGAACTTCCTGCGAATTGTGCATCTGAGTGCATTCTTCCCATTGTATCTGTCATACCATATGAAGCTGGTCCAGCTGCCATATTGTCTGGGTGTAATGTTCTACCTGTTCCACCACCTGAAGCAACTGAGAAGTATTTTTTACCTGCTTCAATTCTTTCTTTTTTGTATGTTCCTGCTACTGGGTGTTGGAATCTTGTTGGGTTTGTTGAGTTTCCTGTGATTGATACATCAACATCTTCTAACCACATGATTGCTACACCTTCTCTAACATCGTTTGCTCCATAGCATCTTACTTGGCTTCTTTCACCTTCTGAATATTTGATTTCTTCTACTATTTTTACTTTTCCTGTGAAGAAGTCAAAGTCTGTTTTTACATATGTAAATCCGTTAATTCTTGATATTACTTGTGCAGCATCTTTTCCAAGTCCGTTTAAGATTACTCTTAATGGTTCTTTTCTAACTTTGTTTGCTGATTTTGCTATTCCAATAGCTCCTTCAGCTGCTGCAAAGCTTTCGTGTCCTGCTAAGAATGCAAAACATTTTGTGTCTTCTGATAATAGCATTGATGCTAAGTTTCCATGTCCTAATCCAACTTTTCTATCATCTGCAACTGAACCTGGTATACAGAATGCTTGTAATCCTTCTCCAATTGCTTTTGCTGCATCTGCTGCTTTTGTACATCCTTTTTTGATTGCTATTGCAGCTCCTAATGTGTAAGCCCATGCTGCGTTTTCAAAGCAAATTGGTTGTACTCCTTTTACTATTTCATATGGATTGAATCCTTTATCTGTGCATATTTTTAATGCATCTTCAAAATCTTTTATTCCGTATTTTTCCATTACTGGTTTTATTTGGTCTATTCTTCTTTCATAACTTTCAAATGTTACTGCCATTTTTATTCCTCCTCTAAATTATGTTTTATATTTAAATTTTTTTAATTGAATTTATTCTTCTCTTGGGTCGATTTGTTTAACTGCTTCATCAAATCTTCCGTATGTTCCTGAAGCTTTTTCTATTGCTTCCATAGGATCAATTCCTTTTTTGATGTTATCCATCATTTTTCCTAAATGTACGTATTTGTAACCAATTATTTGGTCATCTTTATCTAATCCTAATTTTACTATGTAACCTTCTGCAAGATTTAAGTATCTTGGTCCTTTTAATGAACTTGAATAAATTGTTCCAACTTGTGATGTGTGTCCTTTTCCTAAGTCTTCAAGTCCTGCTCCTACTGGAAGTCCTCCTTCTGAGAATGCTGTTTGTGTTCTTCCGTATACTATTTGTAAGAATAATTCTCTCATGGCAGTATTTATAGCATCACAAACTAAGTCTGTATTTAATGCTTC
>ULWT01071270.1_pt1 | contig 16117 bp, 22 predicted proteins | sample 1960611 | NCBI WGS metagenome assembly ULWT01 (sample SAMEA4835819, study PRJEB28245) | human gut metagenome | biome: gut microbiome; material: fecal sample | place: Denmark | collected 2008
GAAGAGGAAAATAAGGTTAAAAGTGGAATTATTTTTGGAGAAAATTTTACCAATGCGGTTGAAAGATTAGAGAATCATTATGGAGATTTAAATGAAGTAAAAGGTTTGAAAATATTGTGTGATATGGGCGCCATTGAGTTGAATGAAATGACAGTAGAAAATATTGAGGAAGATTTAAAGGATTATGTTTGGTAAAATTTTAGGGAGAGAAAGTTCTCTCCTATTTTTTTGGGAAAATTTTGCGAAAAGTTTTTGAGTTATGGGAGCGCCGTAAAATTTTGGGAAAAATTTAAGGGAGTTAAAAAATTTTCCAAAAAAGTGGCTGAAAATTGTAGAGAGTTAGAGGAAATTGGCACTTATTAGTGTACGTACTATTAATACGTATTATATATAATATATATAGTACGTATTATTTTAAATATATATAAAACGTATTAATTGTAATTATATGTATACGTATAATAGGGGAGGGAGTAAGCAAAACGAATAAGTTAAATGTATACGTAATATGTATAATTAAAGGGGAAGGGAAAAGGGTTTTGCGAGAGAACAGGGAGAAAGGGAACTAAAGGGAAGGCAGAAAAGAAAAGGGTTTAAAAAAGGCCCAACTAGGGATAGGGTGCGCGGGACGCATACGTAGTACGTATAAGTATAACGTATACGTCTTGGGCCTAAGATTGGACTGTTGAGGTGCGGGAGAGGGTTGCGGTGCGTTTTTACACAGGTAATGAATGAGTCAATTAACGAAGTTAGTTGGCTTTTTTTGTGCGGTTTTTTAAGCGGGTGAATTTAAGTGGGTTTGAGTGAGTTGGGATGTATTGAAATAGTTTTGTTTTAGTGGCTTTGATTTTGTTCCTGGCCCAAATTTTAACGCAAGTCAAATTTTTTTTAACTCAAAAAAAAAGAGAGGGAATTACTTCCCTCTCCGTGAATAAAATGGTGGGTCTTATTCAGTGAAATCCTTCACATACCCTTTTTGTTTTCCCTTACCTTTCACTGTTACTTCCGTCTGTGTCGCTTTTCCGTCCTTGACAATCTGACGAAGGAGTGCAGACGCTTTCTGAACTGACATCTCCATCACGCCTGCGATATCTGTAGCTGTTCTGGCTTCCATCCCCAAATGCGTAAGGATTTCACTTTTTAGTTTCTCATTCTCTTCCTGCTTCTTACTCATCGTTGCCTTTCTCTTAGCTGCGGCGGCATCCATTTTATCAAGCTCATTCTGTGCGAACTCCTTCATATCCGTCGTCACTTCAATCCCATTAACTACCGCTTCCAACATTTCTCTCTTGGTCATAAGATACCTCTTTCTCCACTGTAAGGCGAGTGGCGCCAATTAGATTTGTCTCTGCGAGACAAGGAACTTATTTTTCCTTTTCTCACTTTTCTCACTTTCTATATATATTATATCAGAAATTTTTTAAAAAATCAAATTTTGATTTTTAAATTTTTTTTGTAGCTTTTTTAAAACCATTTTTTCTAAAATAGGATTGTTGTTCCAGCTCTACATTTTTTTCCATCTCCTTTTCTTTATATATATATTATATAAAAAATTTGAGAAAAAATCAAATTTTGATTTGTTGTTGGTTTTCCAATAGAAATTTGTAGCTGCACGCTAAATTTGACTTTTGCAGCTTTTTGTGTTATAATAAAAGGGGAAATATAAATATAGCTTTTTTTGCAGCTGGTTTGAAAATTTGACTTTTGTAGCTGGTTTGCAGCTGGTAAAGGAAATTTGACATCTATTAAAATTTGACTGCGCGCCATCAACAGATAAAATTTGACAAGCGAGTTAGTTTTGACTAACTTTAGTTAGTGGTGACTAACTGAAAAAAATTTGAAATTTTTCTTGACTTGACTTTTGATGTGTGATAAAATATAATGGGGAAAATTTGACACGCGCCCGCCGGGAAACCAATTCCCGGGACTTGTTAGTCATAACTAACTCATTTATAATAAAAAAGAGAATGTTTATACATTCTCTTTAATTATACATCTTATCAAAAATATCATCAGATACATCACATTCATACCATCCCAAAAATTCTCTTTTAGTTTCTAATGCGATTTTAATTTCATCTCTTGATATATTATCTTTATTATCATTAATATAGATATAATCTATAACCCATTGTTTAGTCGCGCATAGATTCAACTCAATATTAAAATAAAAAATATTTTCAATCATTTTTTTATTCCTCTTCTACATATTCATTCAAATCATATAAATAGCACATTATATTCCTTATAATTTCTTCTATTTCTTTATTTTCTGTTTTTTTCTCAATTTCTTCTAAAAGGCTGTATACTTGACACAAAAGTTTATCTTCTTCTTGTGTTAAATAAATTGTTTCTATTTTTTTAATATACATTTTTTATTCTCCTTTCTTATTATATTTAAAGTATACCACAATTATTTTAATTTGTCAAGTTATATCTTTCTTCAATTTCTTTTATACATCTTTTATATTTTCCTGAAATAGTATTATAAAAAATCTTAAACAATCTATAACCAAACCAAACATTATTAAAAAAAGTATATTTATATAAATTCTTAAAATTTGTAAAAGACTTTTTCTTATTCCATAATTTTATTATTTCACAACATTTTTTCATATCTTCATACAACATTATATCACCCCCACAACGCGCCATTAATTTCTGGATTTCTTTTCAAACACTCAATGAAAATTTCTTTTTCAATTAGCGTATCTTCTAATCCTGTATGACTTTCTATAAAATCATTATCACCACTCAAAAACTTAAACAAAATTTCTGCTGTGTATCTTCTTTGCCCCCTTTTAGTTAAATAACCATTCTCATAACAGAACGCCCCATATTCTTCATCATTTTTAAAAATTTCTCTTGCCATCTTTAAACTATCCCACAATTCTACACCATAAGGAATAAAGAACCTGAACTTTGAAGAAGTTAGATATCTTTGTGTCAAAGTTGTACTTCTGTAATCAAAGCGCGCGTTATGACAAACAATTTTTTTAATTCCATATTGTCTACAAACATCAGACAAAATATATTTAATTGTTTTATATCTTCTCAAAAGTCTTTTCCCTTCTTTTATCTCCTTCCAATACTGCGGAATTTTATCCTTAAAATATGCATTCGCCATTAATTCTTTATCCAGAAAAACATCTGCGACAACATAGGAATGAGTTTCATAAACTTTTCCTTCTGTATCAATAACAGCAAAACCAATATCATAAGCAATAGGGTCATCAATAGAATTTGTAGTTTCGCTATCTAATACAATTACTTTTTCATTCTCAATCATTTTTGTTTCCTCATTTCCTTAACTTTATATATAGTATAACGCATTTGATTTAATTTGTCAATACTTTTTTTTAAAAAAGTTTGATACTATTTTCACAATCGCCCGGGACTTCATAAAAAAAAAGATTGACAAAAGTCAACCAATTTCATTTTCTTCTTTTTCAATTTGTTTTAATTTTTTAATAATTTCTTTAAGTTCTGTTGCAACTACAATTTTTTTATCTGAATATATATCGCGTCCTTTCCAAGCATCATCAAAAATTTCATTTGCAATCATATCCAAGTCATTAGTTACATCAGTTGAATATTTTTTTAGACAAATCATATTGTTATCAATATAAATTTCTAAAGGCGTCCCCTCTTGAATTTTTACAGTGCGCCTAATTTCTTTAGGGATTACTATTCTACCTAATTCGTCAACCCTTCTTACAATACCTGTTACTTTCATTTTTCTTTCTCCTTTCTTACTGTATCTAAATTATATCACACTAATTCTAAAATGTCAATATTTTTTCAAAAAATTTATTTTGTTATTTAATTCACAAAGCGACGCCCGGGAATGGTTAGATAAGACTAACTAATTAAATAAAAAAGTGTTGGAATATTATCCCAACACTAACCACATTAACATATAGAACACATAAACACCTAACGCGCCCAATAAACCTTGACCAAGAGAAACAAGCCACCAAAGAATAGAATAAGGACGAATTACCTTTTTACCTATTCTTATATAGTCATCATCAAACATTTCTTTAAACTCTTGTTTAAATTTATTCATCTTCGTTTTCTCCTTCTTCGTCCTCTAATTCAACTAAATAATCATTGATTGCATTTGCTTCTGCGCGCTCAAGAATTTCTGTTTTAAAATCATCTGTTAAATTCTCAAAAAGTTCTGCATAATTAAAATTACTTAATTCTTCCTCAATATATTCATCTAATAAATAAGTTTTAATATCTTCTACGACTTCATCATAATCTGTACTTGTAAAATCGTTCATTGTGTTTAGATATTTCATATTTTTAATTCCTTTCTTTTTATTCTATATATATTATATACTATCGCGCCTTGTATGTCAATACTTTTTTTGATTAAAAAGGGGAATTTTTTTATTCCCCTTTATTCTCCTTCTTTTCTTCTCTCAACTTTTTATCTCTTTCAATCTTTTTCTTTTTCTTTTCCTCTTTTTCCTTTTTCTTCTGTTCGTTCAATTCTTGTTTCATCTTGAAATCTTCTGCCAAACTGTAACCATCAAATACTTCCCCATCTCTTGAACCTTTTGGAATTTTGATAATCAACTGAATAAATTTTTCATTTCCTTCATCATCTACACAAGGAAAACAAAGTTCATTTGTACCAGTTACCAAAACTTCCTCATCCCTATTGTTGAAAAACTCCTTCAACATTTCAAGATACCTTTTTCTTAACTGATTGTCTAAAATTGTTCTACTTGTTGCCATTTCCTTTTATCTCCTTTCTTATTGTACTTACAGTATATCACACATCTATTCTGTTGTCAATACTTTAAATAAAAATTTTCGTATCTTTTTTTTATATACGCTGTCGCTTCTCTTTTTTTTATCTAAAAATATTATAACATAATTTTGAGAAAAAATCAAATTTTAATTTTGTTAGTTAAAACTAACCGCGCCCGGGACAGTTAGGCACAACTAACTACCTAAAAAAGAAAAAGGGGATTACTCCCCTTTTTTCTTTTACTCTGTAACAGAATATGCCTTCTGCTTGCCCTTCTTTGGTACTCTTACTTCCTCAACTGTCAGTTTTCCATCATTTACCAACTGTCTGCAAAGTGCGCTTGCCTTCTGAGTGGAAATTTCCAATGCCTCTGCGATTGCACTTGCAATACACTTTTCGCCTCTTTCAGTGATAAACTTGATAATGTCTGCCTTAATTGGCTCATTCTCAATGGACTTCTTAGAAGGCTTGGAACTTCTGTTTTCATTTCTTGCGTCCATTTTTTCAATCGCCTGAACTGCAAAAGCCTTGATTTCCTCATTCATTGTGCCATTGATGATTGCATTGTAGAACTCTCTGTTTGTCATTTTATTTTCCTTTCTGCGCTTTGCGCCATTGCGTTGGTCGCAGCCCTATTTTTATTTATCTTAGGGAGTTTTCTTTCTCCCTTTGATATCTTTATTATATCAGACTTTATTTTGTTTGTCAAGTCTTTTTTTTATTTTTTTTTGAAAAAGTTTTGGGATTTTTTGTCCTTTATCTCTTTTTCTATAATTATTCTATCATAATTTTCTGAAAAAGTCAACCCCTTTTTTATTTATTTTTCAATGTTCTTTTTTTGTCTTGGTTTATCTCCCCTTGACAATTATTATTATAAACTATGCGCGCCATATTGTCAATACCTTTTTTAAAAAAATAAAAAATTTTTTCTTTAATGATTTAACACTTTACTACGCTAAACGCGCCCGGGAATTAAAATTTTGCAAACGCCCGGTAATGTTAGTTTTAACTAACTAATATAAAATAAAAAAAGGGAAAATAATTTTCCCCTTTAATATGTAATCAATGGCACTAAACAAAAATATAATTCATAATAATATTGTCCTTCTTCATCTTTTGCAGCCCAACACTCAAAATTTTCTTCTTTATCTTCACAAGTTTTTTCTAAATAATCATAATCATCTAATATAGAAAGACGCTTTGTAAATTCATCATAAGCATTTTCTTTATTTTCAAAAACTTGTTCATCTCCATCCCATCCAGAAACTAACCAAACATTTTTTACATTTTTCATTTTTTTTATTTTCCTTCCTTTTTATTTATTAAAGAGCTTGCAAAACCTATAATAATGCTTTTAAGTCTTGTAATAAATTATTAACATCATATGCCGCACCTAACCAATTAATTCTATTGTTTTCCTCATCATCAAATAAAATACCATGAGGATAATTAACAACTTTATGTTTTGGTGTGCCATATTTAACAATATGTATTTCATCAAAATGTACACTATGTAAATGCTTATCTAACCATTTCATTTTAGTATTAGTTACCTCTTTATCATATTGTTCTGTGCTATTCTTTGCCAACCAACTTACAATACCAATAATATATCCTTGTTTTTGTAATTTATTTAATAATCTTGCTAAATAATTCAAATTTACAAGTGGTTGTGCTATTTTATATGGCCTTACTTTTTCATTAATTAAATCATTTAACCAACCATCAACACCATATAAATCAACAAAAGTTCCATCACAATCTAAATATATCGCCCTTGTCATTTTATCTATTTCCTTTCTTATCTTCTCTTTTATTATATCATAGCTTAAACTATATGTCAAGCTTTTTATTGCGCGCCTGTGAGCTTGCGCAGTAGCTCGGTAAACTGGAATACCATTATTGTTCTTTTACTTTCAAAACCATAGGACTTTATTACTCTATCTTCTATTCTCTCAATCAGTTTCAGCATTTTTATTATTTCCTTTCTTTTTATTTTGGCTGGCTGGCTTGCTTTATCAGCAAGCCGCCTTTCTTGCCATTCTTGCGTCCTTCTGTGCTTTATGCAGTATGTTTACATTTGTTAAGGAAGCGTTTTCAAACTTTACTTGGTATTCAATTCCATTAATACGAATATCGCCGCACTTGTCAAATCTGATGTTGTCTGTCTTATATTCGCCCAGGTTGTATGCTTTGTGCAACCAGTATTCGCATTTATGGCCTTTGTTCTTGTAGGGTATAGCTTCAAACTCTTCTATTGTCATAACTACTTCCGACTTCGGGACAAGCCTTTTCTTTTCGTCGGCGTTGATATACATTTTGAACTTTTCCCAGCCGCCATTCTTAGCGCTTTCGCGTTCCTTGCGCGTCCAGCGTGGCGCAATGTGCTTGCAATCGTACTTGTAGACCTTGCCATTATAGATGAAGAATACAAGTGTTCTATCTGCGCCGGTCAGTTTGTTGTAGTATCTAAAGAAATTGCCTTTTGTCATTTTTTTATTTCCTTTCGTGTTTATATCGTTCTTACATGATATATATTAGCACACCTTTATTCAAATTGCAATACCTTTTTTTTGAATTTTTTTCATTGTTCACAATTTGTTCACAATTTATTTTTTATACATTATGATGAATAATTATACATTGGTAAGTACCCACTAACCGAGTTAGTCCACCCTAACTACTGTTAGTCTCATCTAACTTTAATGCTTTAGCACTTTACCACGCTAAAACCTACTGCCGGGGTGGGATTTGGGAAATTGTGATTTTTTTCACAAGTGATTTTGACCTCCCTGGCACAAAAATCCCACGAATTAAAAAATCAACTTTACTTTAATTTACATCCACAAAGCAGTAAAATAAAAATCAATCCAACCGCCAACGGCCACAATAATGCCTGTAATAAATTAGCTCCACCACATAACGCCAATATTACAACTACAACATATAACAATAATCCACCAAGACCCTTCATTTTAAAACTCCTTTTTCTTTTATTATACTAAAAATTTTACAAAAAGTCAAAAAAACTTTTGTGAAAATTTGACACATAACTTTTTCGTATGTTATAATTATCTTAGATGAATAAAATACATAAAGGAGATAAATAATAAAAACAACCAAAGTTGTTTTTATACATATAAGAATGAATAGATTAAAACTTGACTTTTCGTTAAAAACTAACGAAGAAAGAACAAACTTTATAACTCAATATCTCAATTCAGAAATGTTTCAAAAAAAACCTCCAACAACCGAGGAACTTGAAACCATGAGTAATTATATACTATGGGGCATTGACTCTAAAACTGGTCTTAATTCAAAACAATCAAAAGAAATCCAACTTGAAACTCGCAATAAAACATGGGACGCACGCAGAGATGAATCTCTTGAAGCTTTACTTGAAACTCCTGGTTTTAGTGAAACAATTATTAGGCAATTAGATACACCTCAAACTAAAACCCAAAGAGTTGTATTTTCTCGCTCCGAAGCGAGACAAAAAGCTTCACCAGCCGTCCTAGAACAACTTGAATCATTATGGAAACAAATTGACGAATTAGACCTTTTATTAAATTTTTATGACCTCGCGCATGGTAAACGAAAAAATCAACCACGCGAAGCCCTACTTCAACGTTTTACTGATAATCAAATTCAAAATATCCAAGAACGGGTTCCATTAATTAACTCATACAAATATTTAAAAATGCGCCATTTATTAGTTGAATTACGCAGGGAACAATTTATATTAAAAGATACTTATAGTTCTCCTATTTTATGCGCCGAAGTATCTACTCCAATATCAAGTCCACCCACCTTTGATTCGGAAATACTTTGCGCGCCATTAGGTTTAAAGTATAAGGATAAAATGATAGATAAATTATTTCCTAAGGATAGATATCCACTACCAGAAGATTTTAGTGAAGAAGAACTAAACTCAATAATTAAGTTCTACTGGAAAAGAAAAGAAGAATTATCCCAACAAAAAAATTTGTTTGATTTTAGGAATATGGACCATATCTATAATACATTATTACTTTTTGATACATTTGAAGATGACGCAAAAGATACTACGATTTTATCAACCTCTCCCGAATTTTTGGATACTTTGAATTTTTATATAAATCGTGCCAATTTAAATGAAATACATTTAGATATTTTACACTTAAAGTTGAAACATTTAAAAAATCAAAAAATTGCTGATAAGATTAATGAAAAATATGGGAAGTCATATACAGCAAATTATATCAGCACTATCTTCTGCCAAAAAATTATTCCACAAATTAATGATGCAGCAAGATATCACGAAAAAATAATTGAAAATTTACCATTCCCAGAAAATTTTAAATGCTGTAAATGTTGTGGAGAAAAATTATTAGTTAGTCCAGAAAATTTTGTTCGTAAAGCTAGGTCAGTTGATGGTTTTGCTAATAAGTGTAAAAGATGTGATAAAGATACTAGACAAAATAAAAAATCATTAAAGGAGGCACATAATGAATAGTGAAAAACAATTTAATCAATTTTTAGAATTAATTTTAACATTAGAACCAGTTGAATTTATTGGACTGGCGCGCATTCTATGTATTGATTTAATGAGTGATGATAAAAAAAATTCCCGAGATTTTTATGATATATTGAAAGATATGTTAGATAAATTTCCTACTCTTGGCCGCAAACAACGTAGAGAAATTATATCAGTTTTAAAACAAAATAAAAAAGGTAAATAATGGCTTTAAATCCAGACATTAAACGCACCTATGCGTTTGTGATGAAGAAATGCGACCGTTGCGGCGGTTCCTTCGGACCAGAAAATTTTGCCCAAACTCATTCCATCTTTTATAAAGATGGATATTTACCTATTTGTAATAGTTGTATTACTAATTATTTAAAAGATAATAATTTTGATTGGCGCGCGGTTGATAAAGTATGCCAATGGGCTGATATTCCTTTTATTCCTAAAGAATGGGAGAGGTTAAAAGAGATGAATGATGAGAATAGTATATTTGGAATATATGCTAATGTTTTTCATTCTGAAGAATATGAAGGATTGGGTTGGGGAGATTATTATGAGGAGTTTAAACAATTAAAAGAAGCAAAATTATTAGAAGACGAACTACCCTTAATTAGAGATGCTAAGTTTGATAGATTAAGAGAAAAATGGGGAAGTAATTATGATGATGAAGCTTTACTTTATTTAGAGAGACTTTATGAAGGTATTTTATCTACTCAAAATGTCAATGGCGCTTTACAAATTGACCAAGCTTTAAAAATTTGCAAGATGTCTTATGAAATAGATTGTCGTATTAGAGCGGGCACAGATTTTGATAAGATTTTGGCTTCTTATGATAAAATGGTTAAAACAGCAGAATTTGTTCCTAAAAATGTTAAAAATATTAATGATTTTGATACTATGGGTGAATTGATTAAATGGTTTGAGAAAAAAGGTTGGAAGAATAAATATTATGATAATGTAACTAGAGACATAGTAGATGAAACTATTAAAAATTTCCAAAGCTTTAATCAACGCTTATATACAAATGAATCTGGAATTGGAGAGGAAATTACTAAACGTATTGAAGCATTAAAACACACTCAAGAATTAGAAGATAGTTTATATGATACTAATAAACAATATGATTTAGATGAATTTGAAAATGAAGGATTTGATGAACTAATAAAAGAGGATTTTAATCCTGAAATTTAGGAGGTATTATGAAAGAAATTTTAAGTAGTAAATATCTGGATTTAGGATTAGATTCTATTAATAGAGGAATTAAAAATGGTATTGAAATTGAAAAAGGGGCTATTTTAAATGAAGAGTATTTAACTAAAAATTTTGACGACATTGGAAAATTAATTGAATTATTTAGTGTTTATCCTGATTTATATTTAGATATAATTACGCCAGAAGATTCTAATTTTGAATTATTTTTCTATCAAAGAATTGTATTGCGCGCGGTTATGAGATTTAAAAATATTTTTATTACTGCCCCTCGTGCTTTTAGTAAATCTTTTATTATTATTTTAGGTATGATGCTGCAAGATATTTTTATTCCTGGACATAAAAATTTTATTTGCGCGCCACAGAAAAATCAGTCAGCTCAAATTGCAAAAGAAAAAATTACTGAAATTTATGATAGATGGCCTTTAATAAGAAAAGAAGTTATTGGTGGAGAAGTAAGTGATACACCAGGAAATTTTGGTAAAGATTATGTTACAATAAAATTTAGAAATGGTAGTCAATTTGACGTAGTTGGAGCATTAGAATCAACTCGTGGTGGCCGCCGTCATAGTGGATTATTAGATGAAATACGTAATGCTGATGAAGAAGCAATTAATACAATAGTTTTACCTTTAATTAATGTATCTCGTAGATTGCCCGATAACACAGTTAATCCAAAAGAGCCTAATCAACAAGTTATTAGTGCTACATCTGCTGGGGCAAAAACTTCTTTTTCTTATGATAAATTAATTGACGTATTTGAAAAGTCAATTATTGAACCACAGAATGCTTTTTGTATAGGTTGTGATTATAGAGTTCCTGCTTTACACGGACTTATTGATAGAAATTATTTAACAGATTTAAAAATGTCTCCGTCTTATAATGAGACTGCATTTGCTACAGAATATTTATCAATCTGGCAAGGTTCTACTGATGAATCTTGGTTTAATTATGATAAATTACAAAGATATAGAAAAATAAAAAATCCGGAAAAATACGCAAAATTTAGAGAAGGGTCAAATCAATTCTACTTATTATCAGTAGACGTTGGGCGATTAAACGACCAAACAGTTGTTTGCGTATTTAGAGTTAATATTATCAAGGATAGATATTATGCTACTCTAGTAAATTTAATAGTTTTAGGACGACAAGCAGAAACAAAAACTTTTTTACGGCAAGCAATAGATTTAAAACATATAATTCGTGATTACCAAGCCCGCGAAGTAATTATTGACTGTAATGGTTTGGGTGTTGGGTTGGCAGATTATATGATTCAACAACAAATTGATGACGATGGAGAAGTTTTGCCCGCTTATGGATTTTTTAATAATGACGATTATAAAAAAGTCCAACCTAAGGATGCTATTAATATTTTGTATTCTATAAAAGCCAATGGCCCTCTTAAATCAAAAATTCATAGTAATGCTTATTCAAGATTGAATAGTGGAATGGTAAAATTTTTAATTAAAGAACAAGAAGCAAAAAGTGCTTTGATGGCTACAAAAATAGGACAAAAGATGAGTGTACAACAACGCATTGAGCGTTTAATGCCTCATGAAATGACTACTAAACTTTTTGAAGAAATGTCTAATTTACGATTAAAAAGAACTGGTTCTGGTTTAGATATTACATTAGAACCAATTAATACTCGTTTCCCCGACGATAAATATTCTGCTTTTTCTTATGGTCTTTGGAGAATTAAAGAAATTGAAGAAGAAACATATAAGAAAAAACGTAGACGTTTTGGTAGTGGAAACGGGCAACGTAAGTTAGTATTCTTCTCAGGAGGATAATAAATGGATAAAGAAATAAAATATAACTTTGATTTAACCTCCTTTAAAAAAGCCCAAGATAAAATGATTGCAACAAATGAGAGAGCTTGGAATACTCCATATACTTCTCGTCGGCGTTTAGAAAAACTTAAAGATTATAAACCAGATGAAATTGAAGCAATTATTAATTCAGGTTCTTTACCAGAACAGCAAAGATTATCTCGTAATTATTTTTATAAGGATGGTTTCTATAAAAGGATTTTAATTTATTATGCTACTCTTTTAAAATATTCCGGCTTACTTATACCTAATCCATCTACCGGAAAATCTCTCTCCGACACATATATTCAAAAGAGATATAATAATGCTATGAATTTTGTAGAAAGAATATCTTTACCAAATTTATTAACAAATTGTGCGATTAGAGCTTTAATTGATGGAAGTTATTATGGAATTATCCAAACTCTTGATAAGAATAATTTTGTAATGTTAGATTTACCTAGTGGTTATTGTTCTTCAAGATTTAAGGATGTATATGGTAATGATATTATAGAATTTGATGTTAGTTATTTTAATACGATTTATGATATTGATGCTCGCAATGAAGCGTTAGCAATATATCCAAAAGTTGTATCAAATCATTATAAAAAATGGATTAAAGGTAAATCAAAATCTTCTTGGGTTATAATTCCTTCAGATATAGGAGTTTGTTTTCCTTTATTTGACGGACGACCTTTATTTTTAAATGTTATTCCTGCGACAATTCAATATGATGATGCAGTAGAAACTGAACGCGAACGTGATTTAGAAGAAATTAGAAAGATTATAGTTCAAAAAATTCCTCATTTAACTGATGGTGGTTTATTATTTGAACCAGAAGAAGCGGCGGAAATTCATGAAGGTACTGTTAAAATGATGGAAAGAAATAAAAATGTTTCCGTTTTAACTACTTATGCCGATGTTGATTCAATTCTTTCTAAAACTACTGCTGATTCAGTATCTAATAATTTAGATAAAATGGTTCAAAATATTTATTATGAAGGTGGAGTTAGTGGACAAATTTTTGCGGCGACTGGTAATTTATCAATAGAAACTTCTATTAAAAATGATACAGCATTAATGATGGTATTAGGTAATAAATTTTCGTTATTTATTACAAATACTATTAATAAACTTTATGCTAATTCTACAATCAATTTTAAATATACTATTTTACCTATTACATATTATAATGAATCAACTTATATAACTGATTCATTTAAATTAGCACAAAGCGGATATAGTTTTATTTTACCCGCTTTGGCTTTAGGTATGTCGCAAAAAGATTTAATTAATGTAAAAGATTTAGAAAATACATTATTAAAATTAGGAGATAAATTAAAGCCATTAAATTCGGCTTATACTCAAAGTTCTGATTCAAGTACAACTAGTGAAGTTGGTGCTCCTGAAAAAGAAGTTGACGAAAAATCTCCAAAAACTATTCAAAATGAAGAATCATTAGATAAACAAGGAGGCTCTGAATAATGGACTTAAATACTATTAAAGAGTTTCCGGTAACTATTTATGGAAATTTAGAAGAATATACTCCAGTTTTATCAAAAGCAAGATGCAGAATTTTTTATAAGTATGAAAATAGAAATGGCACTTATATAACAGATGAATTTGCTGAAAAATTAATTAATAGTTTACCATATACTCCAGTAAAAGGAATTTATGATAATTTTGAAGAAGATTATACAGACCATGGGGTCAATAGAAATTTAGGTAGAATATATGGAATAGTTCCAGAAAATCCTAACTTTCAATGGGAAAATCATAAAGATGAAGATGGAATAGAGCGAACTTATGCTTGCACAGATGTTTTTATATTTTCTGCACTTTATGAAGAAGCTTCTCAAATTATTGGTAAATCTCAATCTATGGAATTATATCAACCATCAATTAAAGGTGATTGGGCTATAATTAATGGAAAACGATTATTTAAATTTGAAGATGGATGTTTTCTTGGATTACAAGTTTTAGGAAATGAAGTTGAACCTTGTTTTGAGGGTGCGGCTTTCTTCTCATTATATAGTGAATTAAAAACTATGATAAAACAAATAGAGCAATATTCTTTAAATTTTCAAAAAGAAGGAGGCAAGTCAGAAATGACAAAATTAAATTTTAAACTTTCTGATAGTCAGAAACATGATGCAATCTGGTCACTCCTAAATGAAAGCTATAATGAAGAAAATAATTGGACAATTAGTTACGCAATTTGTGATATTTTTGAAGATTATGCTTTAGCATTTAATTATGAAACCGGAAGCTACGAACGTGTTTACTATAAGAAAGATGATAGTTCAGATAGTATTGAACTTGGACAAAGGAAAAAGTGTTATATTTTAGATGTAACGGAATCTGAAAAAAATGCTCTTGAATCACTTCGTGCCTTTAATGGTGGTACATATGAAAAAATTGATGAAGTTGCTTCAAAGCTTAAAGATAACAATGAAAAATTTAGTCTGAAAATTGGAGAGTTAGAGGAACAAGTATCTACTTTAACTACAGAAAGAGATACAAATATGCAAAATTATGAAAATGCACAAAATACAATCTCTACTCTAACAGAAGATTTAGAAAAGTTAAAAGAATATAAAGTAAATGTAGAACTTCAAGAAAAAGAACAAGTTATTGAATCTTATGCTGATATTTTAGGTGAAGAAATTTTAAGTGAATATAAGAATAAAATTTCTGAATATAAAGATGCTTTAACATTAGATAAAGAACTTGCTTATGAATTGAAGCGTTCTAATCCTTCTGTATTTACAAGAACACCTCAATATGTTCCTAAAGATGAATCTAAATCTGGTATTGAGGAAATTTTAGCAAAATATAAGAAATAATTTGGAGGAATATATATGGCTCAGACAAGATTAGTAATTGACGGTTATGGTCAATTAGAATTAAATAATGTAGCCTTTCGTAGAGATGGTCGTGTAGAGGCACAATGTGCTTTAGATTCTACTGATTTCGCGTCTGTTCCTGCGGAGAATGGCATGTTACTTGCTGTTGATAGAATCAATAAGACAGTAAGATTTCCTGATGCTTCTGAGGAATGTCCAGTTGGTTTAAATTATACTGCTGAACATATGTATGATGAAAGAACACAAGGATTAAAGAATTTTAAATTAGATATTACTGATGGTTTTTATCCTCGTATTGGATATTTAGCTGTAGGCGATAAATTTACAACTAATTGTGTAAGTTATGATTCTTCAGAATTTTCTGATGAAGATACTTTTATCACAGCTTTAGGTAATATTGGTACTACAAAGCTTTATGGTGGTCAATCTGAAGATGGTTCTATTGATGTTTCTGCTACAGCACCAGCAAGTGGTATCAAGCTTTTAGTTATTGAAAAAACTACTATGCCCGATGGACAACTTGGTATTAAGTTCCAAGTTCTTAGTGCGTAATTTTAAAAGGAGGTTAAAATAATGGCTACAATTAATGAAATTAAACAATTAGCATTATATGCTGCTAAGCATACTGCTCCAGCTAACTTTGACCTTGAAAATGTAGATGACGCACTTCGTGCCGAAATGGGTAAATTAGCCGGTTCAGTTAATGATTTCATGAGAAATCGTTATGATATTTATGATATTATTATTCAAACAGCAGATGAAATCGTTCCTAATAAGGTAATTGATGCTCTAGGAATGTTTGCTGAAGTTCAAACTGTTGCTCAAGGCGATAAAGCTATCTTTAAGAAGGGTATTGGTAAAAATCGTGCTAAGAAGTTCTTAACACAAGTCGGCCTTTCTGGCGTATATGAAACTTTCCGTCTTGATACAGAGACTTTTGAAGTACCTGTAATGGCTG
>ULWT01066294.1_pt1 | contig 16111 bp, 10 predicted proteins | sample 1960611 | NCBI WGS metagenome assembly ULWT01 (sample SAMEA4835819, study PRJEB28245) | human gut metagenome | biome: gut microbiome; material: fecal sample | place: Denmark | collected 2008
ATGGCCGTGGTAAGCCCCATGGCCTTAATTTCTTTAACTGCTTCCACAGCGTCATCTTTAATGGTATCGGCAATAACTATATGCCCCATGTATCTGCCGTTTTGGGCAAGCAGCACTTCCGTGCCGTAGGCAGAATTTTCAAAGCCGCCGCAGCTGATTTTGTAACGGGCCATAAGTTTTTTGCTGCCGCAGATAACAGTACCGTTTAAGGTTTGGGCAACAATGCCTTCACCCGCTATTTCTTTAAAGCTCACCGGGCGCACCGGCGTAAGCCCGCGCTCTTTTGCCGCATTTACAATGCTTACGGCAATGGGATGGGCGGATATTGCTTCCACATCAGCGCAAAGCTGTAAAACCTCGGTTTCATCCACGCCGGGGGCAGGCATTACTTTCTGCACTACAAAATTGCCTTTGGTAACGGTGCCGGTTTTATCCATTACAACGGCGTGTACGTTTTTAAGCGCTTCCATTACGGAGCCGCCCTTAAACAAAATGCCATAGCGCGAACCTGCGCCGATACCGGAGAAAAATGCCAGCGGCACACTGAGCACCAGTGCGCAGGGGCAGCTTATTACAAGGAAAGTCAGTGCCGTGTAAATCCAGTGCTGCCAGTTGCCGGTAATATAGCCCGGCACAAGCGCCGTAAACGTTGCCACAATAACCACAAAGGGAGTATATACCCTTGCAAAGCGGGTAATAAAACGGTCAATCTGCGGTTTGGAAGCCGCTGCGTTTTCCACGCTGTCCAAAATACGCGTAACCATAGATTCCGAAAGTACTTTTTCCACGCGTATTTTCAGCATGCCGTTGGTATTAATGCAGCCGCTGGTAATTTCGTCGCCGTAGTGCTTGCGTACAGGCACCGGCTCGCCTGTTACCGGCGAAGTATCAACAAGGCTGTCACCTTCTATTACCACGCCGTCCAGCGGTATGCGGTCACCGGCACGCACCAGCAGAATGTCGCCTACATGGGCGTCCGCCGCCGGAATTACGCGCACTTCTTCACCTACAAGCAGGTTAACGGTTTCCGGACGCATATCAACCGCGTCCATAATCTGCCCGCGGCTTTTTTCAACCGCACGGTGCTCAAAATATTCGCCCACACGGTAAAAGAACATTACGCCGACGGCTTCTTCATAAGCGGAAATTACAAACGCGCCCAGCGTTGCAATGGTCATTAAAAAGTTTTCGTCAAACAAATTGCCGCTTAAAAGATTTTTAACGGCCGCCAGAACAACCCTGCCGCCCAAAAGAACATAAGCGGCAACCAAAACATATAAGTAATAAGCTTCGGGCACAAGCCCTAAAAATTCTGCCGCTATAAACAGCGCGCCGCCAACAACAAGCTCTGCCAGCGTCATAGTTTCGGAAGAAAGCGAAAAGCTTCCGCGTTTGCGTTCTTCAACATGCGGCGCCAAAACAGCGGCGCCTTCGCGTTCTTTTACGGCAACGCCGCTTTCTATGCCGGAGCAGATTTTTTGCATCTGCGGCAGCAGCCCGTCAAAATCACGCGCCGTAACCTTAAGCTGTTTGGTTGCAAAAGTAATGGTAGCTTCGCTTACCTGCGGCAGCTCATTAATGGCACGCTCCATTTTAGCGGCACAGTTGGCGCAGCCAAGGTTTTCAAGCACATAAACCTGCGTTTTAAAATTAAAGGGCCCTTCGCCTTCACGCGGAACAACTTCAACGCCGCTTTCTATCGAAGTGCAGATTTCCTTTATCGCAGGCAAAACAGCTTCGTGGTTAACCGCCGAAAGGCGCAGCTGTTTGGTAACGTAGCTGATATTGGCATATTCAACTCCGGGCAGTTCCTTTATGCGGTGTTCCATTTTAGCAGCACAATGGGCACAGCCCAGATTTTTTAATAAATAAACCTTCTTCACGCAGTGAGCGTCCGGCATACGGCAGGTACAGTTTTCAAGGCTTTCGCCGCACACGTCGCAATATTCTTCATGCGGATGGCAGATTTCACACTGACAGTCCTCCGGGTGACCCGGAACGTGGTGGCTGTGATGATGTTCATGTCCGCAGCCGCAGCTATCATCATGCTGATGTTCGTGGTGATGCTGTTCATCACCACAACCGCAGCCGTGCTTATGGTGCTCATGTTCTTTACCGCAGCAGGCATCGTGTTCATACCCTTCATGAGTATGAACTTCGCCGCAGCCGCACGCTTCGTCATGGCCGTGCTTGTGTTCCGGCTCATAGTTGTGCTCATGCCCGCACTCGACACCGTGTTCATGGTGATGGTGACCACAGCAGCAAGTCCCATCTTCATGGTGGTGGTTATGCGTACGCACTTCATCACTGCCGTTTCTTATATCCGTTAAATCACGTACTTTTTGGGATGGCATAATATGTTCTCCTTTACATTTGAGCAATCATTCATATATAGTTTAAAAAATATAGCCAAAGCACTCTTTGGTTACTATTATTATAACACATGAGCTAATATTCATCTATACTTTTTTTTAAATTATTCTAATTTTTTTAGCCGGCATAACAGAAGGCAAATTACTTACCTCCCGTTATGCCAAACATAAAATATAATCGCTTTTAAATCCTTACAGAAGCTGCTTTAACGGCATTGTGCCAGCCCTGCAAAAGGCTTTCTCTTTTAGCCTGCCCCATCTGCGGCTTAAATTCGGCAGCAATAACATGGTTAGCCAAAATTTCTTCCTTGCTGCGCCAATAGCCGACGGCAAGCCCGGCCAGATATGCCGCGCCCATAGCCGTTGTTTCAATGCAGTACGGCCTTACAACGGAAGTATTTAAAATATCCGCCTGGAACTGCATTAAAAAATCGTTGTCGCACGCGCCGCCGTCAACACGCAAAGATGTTATAGGCATGCCGCTGTCCTCCTGCATCGCCATTAAAACATCATTTACCTGGTACGCTATGGATTCCAGCGTTGCGCGCACAATATGATTACGGTTTACGCCCCTTGTAAGCCCTACAATCGCGCCTCTGGCGTACTGGTCCCAATACGGAGCACCCAGCCCAACAAAGGCGGGCACAACATAGCACCCGTTGGCGTCGGGCACTGATTTGGCCAGCACTTCCGATTCCGCCGCATCACGGATAAGCCCAAGTTCATCACGCAGCCACTGCACGGCAGCACCGGCAACAAAAATCGAGCCTTCCAGCGCATACTCAACCTTGTCATCCACGCCCCAGGCGATAGTTGTAACCAGCCCGTTATGCGAATTTACCGGAGCAATGCCGGTGTTCATCAGCATAAAGCCGCCTGTGCCGTAAGTATTTTTTACTTCGCCGCGCTCAAAGCAGGTTTGCCCGAACAATGCGCACTGCTGGTCGCCGCCTGCGCCTGCAATAGGCACCTCGCGCCCAAAGAGCTTGCTGTCCGTATAGCCGTAAACATGGCTCGAAGGCTTAACCTCCGGCAAAATCTGCTGCGGAATTTTTAAAACGCGTAAAATTTCTTCATCCCATTTTAATGTGTGGATATTAAAAAGCATTGTGCGCGATGCGTTGGAATAATCCGTTACATGCACCTTACCGCCCGTCAGCTTCCAGATAATCCAGCTGTCAACAGTACCGAAAAGCAGTTCGCCTTTTTCCGCACGTTCACGTGCGCCAATAGCATTATCAAGCAGCCAGCGCAGTTTGGTTGCCGAAAAATAAGCGTCCAGCACCAGCCCTGTTTTGCTGCGGAAGAACTCCGCCATGCCAAGTTTTTTCAGTTCATCGCAATAGCCTGCCGTGCGGCGGCACTGCCACACAATTGCCTTATGCACCGGGCGTCCGGTTTCTTTATCCCATAAAACCGTGGTTTCGCGCTGATTGGTAATGCCAATGCCCGCAATTTCGTTAATGGTAATATCAATTTTACTCATTGCTTCATACATCAGGCCGGTTTGGGTTGCCCATATTTCCTCCGCGTCATGCTCAACCCAGCCGGGCTGCGGAAAATACTGGGTAAACTCCTTTTGCGCCGCGCTGCAAATCCGTCCGTTTTTATCAAATATAATGCAGCGGCAGCTGGTTGTCCCTAAATCCAGCGCCATAATGTATTTATCCATTTGGCATCCCCCTTGCCGACAAAAATTTTAATACTGTATAACATAATTATAACAAAAAAACCGCTGTAAAAGCGGCTTTTTTATTTAGTTTTTACAATGCCTTAAAAATTTCCGTCAACCAGGTGGCAGGCCACAAAATGCCCGGGCACAACTTCTTTAAGCTCTGGTTTTTCGCTGCGGCAAATTTCCATGCACTGCCCGCAGCGGCTTTGAAACGGGCACCCTTTCGGCAAATCAAGCGGGCTTGGAATTTCGCTTTCCAGCGGTTCTATTTTTTCTCCCGGTTTAAAATCCACCTTAAACACCGATTTCATCAGCGCCTTTGTATAAGGGTGCATGCCTTCGGTGCTGATGCGCCTTCCATAACCGATATATTCCACGATATTGCCCAAATACATAACGGCAATCTGGTGGCACATTAAATCAACAAGCCCCAAATCATGGCAGATAAAAAGGTAGGTAATGCCTTTTTCTTTCTGCAAACGCACCAAAAGCTCGCAGATTTTTTCCTGCACCGAAACGTCAAGCGCGCTTGTAGCTTCGTCGCACACCACAATCTTTGGTTCAAGCGAAAGCGCGCGCGCAATGCCCAAACGCTGACGCTGCCCGCCGCTCATGTTATGCGGGTAACGGTCCTTAAAATCTTCCGGCAGTTCTACCATACGCAAAAGTTCCGCCGCTTTGGCGTCAACTTCGCTCTTTTTTATCAGCCCAAAATTCAGCAAAGGTTCGCAAACAATTTCTTTAACCTTCATTTTGGGGTTAAAAGCGGCTGCCGGGTCCTGAAACACCATTTGTATTTTACGCCTGTTCTGGCGTGCTGCTTCCCCGCGCAGTTTTAAAATATCCTGCCCGTCAAAAATAACTTCGCCGCCGCTTGCCGGATGTATCTGCAAAATAGTACGCACCAGCGTGCTTTTGCCGCAGCCAGATTCGCCTATAATGCCAAGCGTCTGCCCGGCATAGGCGTTAAGGGTAACATTATCGCACGCCGTCAGCATTTTTCCGCCTTCGGCCGCAAATTTTTTTGTTAAATTTTTAATTTGTAAAATTACAGGTGCTTCAGCGTTCATAATATTTCTTATCTCCCAATACCGGCACAGCCGCAAGCAGTTCTTTGGTGTAGGCGTGCTGCGGGTTTTCAATAATTTCGCGCCCGCCGCTTTCCACCACGTGGCCGTTTTTCATAACCATCAGTTTGTTAGATACATACGAAGCCACACCAATGTTATGCGTTACCAAAATCACCGCCGCATTATATTCATTGCACACGTCAACAATCTGGCGTATTATCTGCGCCTGCGTGGTAACGTCAAGCGCACTGGTAGGCTCATCTGCCAAAAGCAGCTTGGGGCTGAATATCATAGCCATGGCAATGCCCACGCGCTGGCGCATGCCGCCCGAAAGTTCAAACGGATAACTGTTCATAATGTTCTGCGGGTTCGGCAGGCGTACTTTATTAAGCATATCTTTCGCCATTTCCGCGGCCTCCGCCTTCGATTTCTGCGGAGCGTGCGCAAGAATGTAATCTGTAAACTGTTCGCCTATGCGGCGGATGGGGTTTATCATGTTGCCGCTGTCCTGAAAAATCATCGACATTTCGCGGCCGCTGATTTTACGCCAGTCCTCACGCGTGTTTTTCAGCATATCGCGCCCGTCAAAAGTTATGCTGCCGCCCGAAACATGCCCTCTGCCCGGCAGGCAGCCCATAACGGCACGGATAACGGTTGTTTTGCCGCTGCCAGATTCGCCTACAATTGACAGAATTTCGCCTTTATCAAGTTGAATGTTTACACCCGATACGGTAAGTTTGCTGCCGTAACTGATGTCCAGATTTTTTACATCAAGAAGCATTAATTTAATCCCTTCTTTGCAGCTTAATCAGCAGGGGCAACATCTTTGGTCAGCCAGTAATAATCTGCCGGTTTAATATCGGCGTTCTTCAAGGTTACTTTGCTTACCATATTTGTTTTAGGATAGCCAAAGAACAAACCTGCGCCGTCGTTAAGCAGAATCTGCTGCATCTGAATCATTAAATCGCGGCGTTTGGCAGGGTCAAATTCAACCGCAAGCCTGTCGCTCAGAGCATCATATTCGGGATTGCTGTAACCGGTAGCATTCTGCGGGTCACCGGTTTTCCAGTACCAGTTAAGGTATACGCCAGGGTCGCCGCTATTGGCAGTAAGAATATTGGAAATGCAAAGGTCAAAATCACCGCTCCGGCGGATTGGGTCAAGCACGTTGTAATCAACATTTCTCATATTAACCTTAATGCCGATTTTTTTGGCATCAGACTGAGTTGCTTCTGCATAAAGCGGCAGTTCAGCGCGTCCGCTGTAATAAATAAAGTCAAGTTCAAGGTTTTTGCCATCTTTATCCACATAACCGTCGTTGTTGCTGTCTTTCCAGCCTGCTTCCGCCAAAAGTTGTTTTGCGCGTTCCACATTATAGGCATTCGGGTCGGTCAGCTGGTCAAAGCCGTAATCCAAAGAAGGCGGAATGGGCGCTTTGCCTGTAATGAAGGTATCCTTAAGCAATACTTTATTGTAGGTTTCGCGGTCAAGGCAGCTGATAAGTGCAGCGCGTACTTTCGGGTCGTGGCACGGGCGACCTTCGTTCATATTAATCTGCGCCAGTACGGTACGCAGCGAAGCAAGTTCGGAAATATTGTATTTTGCTTTATCCTGGAACAGCTGCAAGTCGCCGGAAGCTATGTTGATTGCCATATCAATTTCGCCCGACTGCAAAGCCATTGCACGGGTGTTGGGGTCATCAATGGTAGGAATTTCGGCCACTTTAAACGGAACTTTGCCGTCCCAGTAATTGGGGTTTGCTTCCATAACGGCTTTGGCCTTGCTGTATTCCTTAACCATATATGGGCCTGTGCAGATAGGCCCCTGTTTTGCATAATCGCGGTCAGTTACGCTGGTATCAATAATAATGAACAGCGGGTCGGCCAGCATGCCCGGCAGAGTCGGCACCGGATTTTTGGTCTTAATAATTAAATTCTGGCCGTCGGCAGTAATATTGTCGAACTGGAAGAAGGTTCCCGCACGGTTGGATTTTTCAAAAGTGCGTTCAATGGATTTTTTTACGGCGTCGGCAGTTACTTTGTTGCCGTTGCTGAATACCGCTTTATCATTAATTTTAAAAGTCCAGGTCAGCTTATCGTCGCTGATAGACCAGCTTTCGGCAAGCCACGGAGTAAGATTCATTTTATCGTCAAATTTAACAAGGCATTCGCCAAGGCCGTAACGCATTACAACCCAGCTGAAGAAATTATCGGTAGGTTCAAGGCTGTCTGCAAAGTTGGTAACGCCAAATTTTACCGTATCTTTAGCCGCACCGCTTTTTGCGGAATCATCACCGCCGCAGCCTGCTGCCGCAAAAGCAAGTAATCCCATCATGGCAAGCGCTGCCGTAATTTTTGCTGTTTTTTTCATAAATACATCTTCCTTTCCGTTATATACCATCCATTAAACAGTTTTTATTCTTCCTGGCTCGGGTCGAGTACGTCGCGCAATGCGTCGCCCCACAGGTTAAAAATTACTACCGTAACAAAAATTGCAAGGCCCGGAAAAATCATCAGCCACGGTGCCGTTTGCAGCTGCTGCCTGCCTTCGTTAAGCATTAAGCCCCATTCCGGCGCGGGCGGCTGCGAGCCGAAGCCGAGAAATGAAAGCCCTGCCAGCTCCATCATCATGGCGCCGATATCGGACGCCGCCGTTATTACCATCAGCGGCAGAATATTCGGCAGGATATGCTTCCATAATATATGCGTCGAAGTGCCGCCGTTAACTATTGCGGCTTCTACAAAGTCGCGTTTTTTTATTTTTAAAACCATGCTGCGTGCAAGGCGCGCATATTTGGTCCATGTTACAATCGTCAGCGCTATAATGGCGTTAATAAGGCTGCCGCCCAAAATACCGGCAACGGCTATGGCCAGAATCATGCCCGGGAAAGAAATCATCATATCGGAAATGCGCATAATGACGATATCCACCTTGCCGCCGTAATAGCCCGCCAGTACGCCAAGCGTTGTGCCAACCGCAAAAATAATTGTTACAAGCAGCAGCACGCTCGAAAGCGAATAGCTTGCGCCGTACAAAATGCGGCTGAAATTATCGCGCCCCAGTTTATCTGTGCCGAATAAATGCTCTGCAGAAGGCGGCAGGTAAGCGTTCTGCATTACTGCTTCAAGCGGGTCATACGGCGCAATTAACGGCGCTGCCAGTGCCACAGTAATAAGCAGCAGCACAAAAAAACTTGATACCGCAAAGGCACGGTTGGTTTTTAAACCATTTATAAGTATCTGCATATTATTTACCTGCCTTTCTTAAGCGCGGGTCAAGATGATTATAGGAAATATCAACTATAAGGTTAATTACCATATACATCAGCGCTATCCACAGCACTATGCCCTGCACCAGCTGAAAATCGCGGTAAATAATTGATTGTACGGCAAGGTAGCCAAGCCCCGGCCACGAAAATACTATTTCAACAACGGCTGCGCCGCCCAAAAGGTTGCCAAAGGATAAGCCCAGCAGGGTAATCAGCGGCAGCATGGCGTTCGGCAGAACTTCCTTCCAAAAAATATGGCTTTCGCTCATGCCGCGGGCACGCGCGCCGACAACATAATCCTGGTTAAGTTCTTCAAGCACCGTTGCGCGCACCTGGCGGGTGTATTTGGCCGCCATAACTATGCCCAGCGTTAAAGCAGGCAGCACCAGCGTTTCCGCACTTACGCGCCCGCCTACAATAGGCAGCAGGCCAAGTTTCAACCCAAAAATCCACAGCAGCATCAGGCCCATCCAAAAGTTAGGTACCGATACGCCGACGAAAGTAAGCCCGCGCACCATATAATCGAACCAGCTGTTGTGCTTAACGGCGCTGTAAATACCTGCCGGTATGGAAACAATAAGCATAAAAACCGTTGATGCCACGGCAAGTATTACCGTTGCAGGCAGGCTGTGCATTAATTCTTCTATAACAGGCTTTTTAACCATGTACGAGAAGCCGAAATTACCCTGAACCGTCCTTCCGAGCCAGTCGAGATACTGGAAGATAAACGGCTTGTCCAATCCCAGTTCATGGCGCAGCGCTTCAACCTCCTGCTGGCTTACAACAATATCCTCGTTGCCGGCAATCATCTGGCGCACAGGGTCGCCCGGCGACAGCATTACCAGCGCAAAGGTTATAAAGCTGATGCCCAGAAGCACAAGCACTATCTGCCCAATGCGCCCTAATAACTGTTTATTTGACAAAACACACCACTCCCTCACCAAAACTCCTGATAACCAAAATAAAACTCCCTGCTGTTTCAGTTTGGCAGCAGGGAGTTTACAAACGCTTAAGTTTATTTTAATTCTCTTGCTACCATGCCGTCACACGCAGCACCGGAAAGCATTAAAGGCAGGCTGCTGACTTGCAAAGCTGCTTACAGCGGCGGGACCGTACCGGTTTTGCACCGAGTTTCCATTTTAAGCCACAAGGCACCTTTAACCAGTTTATTCAATTATCACGTTTTAATTTTAGCACTAATTACTAATAAAGTAAATAATTTTTTTGTTAAAAATTTTAATTAGTATTTTATACGGTATACCCGTATGGGTATACCTCCCTAAAAGTGCAAAACCTGCACCGCATTGCGGATAAAGCTTATCGGACAGCAATCCGCAAATATTTTGCTTATGCTGCGTATGCCTTATCCCAGCAGTACAGGTAATTTAATTTATCAGAACATAATTTGCAAACGGCTCCAGATAACCTGGTCATCCAGTCCGCTTTTCTTCCCTTCAAGGTCATAGTAATGCAGCTGGTAAACCATGTTTTTGGCAAGGGTTACGCCGCCGCCAACCATATAGCCTTTAAAGCCTTCGTCCATATAGTAGCCACAATCGCCGGGATACATGGTGTGCGCTACAAAAGTGCCCGCGCCCTGGTCATAGTAATTGGCAAACAAGCCCCAGCTGCCGGGTTTGTTTTTGTCGGCACCTTTATAATTGGCACTGATAACATAACCATCGGTGTTAACATCATTATAGGGCGAATTATAAACGTCTACATCAGAATGCAGGTAAGTTGCGCCCAAAGTAAAATCGTCAAATTTATATTTGGCGCTTACGTTCCAAATGCCGTTATCATCACCTTTTTTGGCAGGTACATAACCACCGCTGTACGCATCTGCACTGCCTTTGGAATCTTTAAATTCGTCATAACCGGCAGCAAGTGTCAGTTTGCCGATTTTGCCGGAAACTTCACCGCCCCACATTTTTTCATAACCATAATCGCTCTGCGTGGTAACAGGTTTGCCAACATAAGCGCTTACCTGTACGTCTTTGCCGTAGGTTGCACGAATAAATTCCGCCGTATCATCGTAAACAAAGCCGTTGCCGGCGTAATGGTCACCCTTGCCGGCAATTACTTTTACGCCGCCCAGCCTGCCGCTGACATAGGCCTGATTTAAAGTCACATCATCATCGCCAGTACTGCCCTTGCTCTTACCGTCAATATCGCTTAAAATTTGGGTATTTTCAAAACGTCCGGTATAAGTCCAGTCTTCGTTAATATTACCGTTAACAAAAATACGGGTACGTAAACGGTGCTGCGCAATGCTGCCAACTTTAGAGTTTTTCTCTTTCAAATCGCCGCTGCGGTCGCCGTATTCATAGCGGATTTGCCCGGTAATGCGCACATTATCTGCTTTCTTTTCCAAGTTTGCTACACGTACGCCAAGGCTGTCGAGCTCACCGGCAAATTCTGCTGCAAGCCTGTCTACATTTGCACCCTTTGCCATTGCTTTGGCCACAATCTGCGCCATTTCATAGCGGGTCATTAATCTATCGCCGCCGTAAGTGCCGTCCGGGTAACCTTCTACCACGCCCTCTGCCGCCAGCTTGTTTACAGCGTCATAAGCCCAGTGCCCTGCCGGAACATCGCTGAACGGATTTGCCGCGTACGCGGAAGCGGTAATTCCCATCGCTATCGTCATTGCTAAAAGTAAAGTTTTTTTCATTTGCTTTCCTCCATTTTTTATTTATATAAAGCCGCAGCAAAAACAGTAAGGTCTCCTGGCTTCCCCGCTCTTTCCGCTGCGGCCGGTTTGCTTAATAAGCGTCAACGCCGCCGCGCCCTCCGCCTACAACGCGTACGTTTACTACGTTAAACGCTGCCTTAATTACCGGCAGCCAGCGGCTTACAAGAGCAGTACGCAGTTTTTCCGCACCAGCAAGTATTAACAGCGAACTGCCGCTGATGTTAATGTTTTCCAGCGGATTAATGTATTTTTCAAAATCTGCTTCACCCATTGCCGTTTTTAAACGCACAAGCCCGTCCAAAAGCTCCGGTTTTTCAAACGCGGCACGCACCTCAAATTTTTCAAAAGGTTCTGTTTTTATGCTTTTGTTTTCAGCATGAACAAATTCTTCATCCAATCTTCCGCCATAGCCCAAAAAATCTTCTGCCATTTTTAATTCCTCCTGTCTGAATAAATAATTAAAACCGTCCCCGGTTTTTCGGAAACGGTTTTTATGCAAAGATACATTAACGCCTTAATGCGCAATTATCAATACATACCCGTCTCCCGCAGGCTAAGCTAAATGCTTATGTGCAGCAATCTGCTGGCTTGGGCTTAACCAAAACCTGCCTGCATAACAGGCGTGCCCTTACAGCGGCGGGACCGCACCGGCTTTGCACCGGTTAACATTACTGCACAACAATATTAACTTGGTTATATTTTAGCACTACTTCTTAGTAATGTAAATACACTATCAGTAAATTTTACTATTTAATTTTATATATCGTATACCCGTATGGGTATACAACATTATCCTTTTATTTAATTCACCAGCCAATCATTAAAATTCACCAAAGTAGGTTTTCTTTAAACGTTCAAATTCCTGTGACTTTCTAAAGTTTCTCAAACCTTCGTTTAATTTGCTTAAAAATTCTTTGTCACCTTTTCTTACGGCAAGAGCAACATTATCTGTTTTTAAATCGCAGGAGGCAAATTTAATTTTATCCGCATAACCGTTTGCTATAAAAAAGCTGCCGGCCGATTTGGAAATTACGGCACAATCGGCTTCGCCGCCAATTACTTCGGCCATTGCTTCTTCTATGCTCGGTGTTTCAATAACTTTGGCAGCGCCGCCAAAATCATTAACCATTGCCAGTGCAAAGCTGTTATGTTTTACGGCTACAACCTTGTCTTTTAAAGCGCTTATATTATCTGCCGTAAAATCGTTTCCGGCAGCAACAGCAATCCTGAACCCGTCATTCAAATAACTTTCCGAAAAATCAACCGCCTGCTGCCTTTCCGGTGTAACGCTGAAACCGGAGGCAATTACATCATAACGCTTGCCGTTAAGCCCGTTTATTAAATCATTTAAGCCGGTATTTACAAATTCAACCCCGCTGTAACCCATGTTTGCAGCCACGCCGCGCATAAGTTCAACATCAAACCCGGTAAAATTATCCGTACCCTTCTGGTAATATTCAAAAGGCGGAAAGTTGGCGTCAAGCCCAACTTTAAGTACCCGGGAACTTTCCTCACCGGCTTCTTTCTGCCCTGCGCATGCCGCTATCAAAAGCATGCACATAAGGCTCATAACAACAAGCAGTAATCTTTTCATAAAAAAACACTCCCCCAACCTGTAAGAATTGTGAGAGTGTAAACCTTGCATCCGGTTATGCTTTTATTATAAACCTGTTAAATACTAAAATCAATCGTATTTAATTAAGTTTTTTATATTTATAAATACTTTAATACGTTTTATTTTTTCTATCTTTTAGAATTATATATCACATTTCTGTATGGGTATAAAAATAAACCCCGGAGCTTTTAAATTCCGGGGTTTACAGGTATTACACCGCTTTATTGATAAAATTACCAGTCAAGGTTTTCGGTTTCAACGCGGCCTCTGCCGGTAAGGGCATCCAGCATAATGCGCTGTTCAAGCTGTGCGGCAAGTTTTTTGGTAAATTTAACGGTATCCGGGTTTACGGACATGCTGTCGATACCGCTCTTAATGAGGAATTCGCAGAATTCAGGATATACGCTCGGTGCCTGGCCACAGATGGAAACGGTTTTGCCGTCTTTATGGGCAACTTCGATAAGGTGGCGGATTGCACGGCGTACAGCCAGATTGCGTTCATCATAAATATGGGATACGGTGTCGTTGTCACGGTCGCAGCCCAGAATCAGCATGGTAAGGTCGTTAGAACCAATGGAGTAACCGTCAACATATTTGTTGAACTGGTCGGCAAGAATGATATTGGAAGGAATTTCTGCCATCAGCCATACTTTAAAGTCTTTGCCGCGTACAAGACCTTCGCCTGCCATAATGGCGGTAACTTTTTCACATTCTTCCACGTTGCGGCAGAACGGAATCATTACGTTAAGGTTTTTCAGGCCGAATTCTTCGCGTACTTTGCGTACTGCCTGGCATTCCAGTTTGAATGCTTCTACATATTTCGGGTCATAGTAACGGGAAGCGCCGCGCCAGCCAAGAAGTGCGGAAGGTTCATACGGCTCAAATTCGTCGCCGCCCTTCAAATCGCGGTATTCGCTGGATTTGAAATCGCTGAAGCGCAGGGTTACCGGACGCGGAGCCATTGCCTGGCATACCTGGCGGATGCCTTCGGCAAGCTGGTCAACAACTTTTTCCGGATGGCCGGTTTTAATAAGATACAGCGGATGTTCGTGAATGTAAGTGGTCCAGATAAATTCTTCGCGCATCAGGCCAATGCCGTCGCAGGGCAGTGCGGAATATTTTTCTGCAAGGTCCGGATCACCGAGGTTCATGTAAATTTTAGTGCCGGTCGGCGGGAAATATTCGGCAACGGGAGCAGCAGCCTGAGCCTGTGCTTCCGGTTTCTTTTCTTCCAGAATGCCTTCATATACAACGCCATGGGTTGCGTCAACGGTTACATCAATGCCGTCGGGAACGGTAGTAGTTGCAGCTTCACCGCGGCTCTTGGTGCCTACGATACACGGAATGCCAAGTTCACGGCTTACGATGGAAGCGTGGCAGGTCATTCCGCCGCTGTCGGTTACAATGGCTTTGGCTTTCTTCATAGCCGGTACCCAGTCAGGGGCGGTCATTTCGGTTACGAGGATTTCGCCTTCCTTGAATTCGTCAATATGGGACGGGTCGAGGATAACGTGAGTACGGCCGGATACAAGGCCCGGGCTTGCAGGCAGGCCTTTAACGATAACCTTGCGGTCGGCGGCTGCTGCTTTTGCTTCAACTTTAGGTTTGTTTTCTTTATTGCGGCGGCTCCATACGGTTTCGGGGCGTGCCTGGAGAATCCAGATTTTGCCGTTGCGGGAATCAATGCCCCATTCCATATCCATATAGCAGCCATAATGAGCTTCAATTTTTTTAGCGTAACCAGCAAGTTCAAGAATCTGTTCGTCGGTAAGGGTCTGAACATTGCGTTCTGCTTCCGGTACGGGCAGTTCTTCGCAGTCGCCGCCTTCTTTGCGCACAAGCATAACGTCCTGCTCATTTACGCAGCGGTCAACAATTTTGTTTTCTGCTTTGGAAACGGTGTAGTTATCCGGGGTAACGGTACCCTGTACAACATATTCGCCAAGGCCGAATGCAGCTTCGATAAGGATATTGCTGTCATCGCCGGTAGCAACGTTAACGGTAAACATAACGCCGGCAGCTTTGCTGAATACCATCATTTGAATAACTGCGCTGAGAGCTACTTCGATATGGTCGAAGCCCTGTTTTTCACGGTAGTAAACGGCGCGGTCGGTAAAGCAGGAAGCATAGCATTCCTTAACTTTGGCAATGATGTTTTCTGCGCCTTTTACGTTAAGGTAAGTATCCTGCTGGCCTGCAAAGCTGGCATCCGGCAGGTCTTCTGCGGTTGCGCTGCTGCGTACTGCAACATAAGGCTCAGCTTCGCCAACTTTTTTGCCCAGTTCTTCATAAGCTGCGGCAATGGCTGCTTTTAAATCTTCCGGCATTTCTTCTGCCATAATGGCTTCGCGCAGGCGTGCGCTTACGTCGCGCAGCAGGGCGCTGTTTTCAACGTCGGTAAGTTCAGCCAGGATAGCCTGCATTTTTTCTTTCAGGCCGCTCTTTTCAATAAAATATCTATAAGCATATGCAGTAGTTGCAAAACCATACGGTACAGGTACATCAGTTTTAGATGTCATTTCACCAAGAGAGGAAGATTTGCCGCCTACAATGGCAACGTCGCCTCTTTCCATTTGCTCGAACCAGAGAAGAAATTCTTTTTCCTTATTCATGTCCGTTACTCCTTTGTAATATACTTTTAGGGTTGCACCCTTAATATAGTGTATACTATATCACACTTGTGTATTATATTCAAGTTGTTTTAAAAATTTCTCCAAACATTTTACAAAAGCCCGCCATTTTATTATGACGGGCTTTAAATTAAACTATTTTAAATTATTTTGGGTTTTTACGGCTCCACAGATAGCCAATTGCCATTAAAACAACACCGGCAACGTCGGTATACAGGCCCGGGTCGATAAGGCCGAGGCCGCCGAAGAAGAACAGGCAGCGCTGCAGGAAGCTAAGATGGCGGGTAAAGTACGCGCCCATTGCCGCAGCAACGCCAACCATGCCCAAAATAGCCGTGCAGCAAGAGAATACAACGCCGAACGGGGTAGCGTTAATCATCAGAATTTCAGGCGACAGTACAAAGATGTACGGAATGATGAATGCCGCAATAGCCAGTTTGGAAGCGTTGATACCGGTACGCAGCGGGTCGCCGCCGGAAATGCCGGAACCGGCGTAAGCTGCCAGAGCAACCGGCGGGGTAATATCGGCAACAATGCCGAAGTAGAATACGAACATATGCGCTGCCAGTACAGGCACATCCATCTGGATAAGGGCCGGTGCAGCAATGGTGGAAGTAATTACGTAGTTAGCGGTTGTAGGCACGCCCATGCCGAGGATAAGGGAAGTAAGCATGGTAAATACCATTGCCGGCATAAGATGGCCGCCTGCAAGGTCGAGCAGTGCGGTTGCCATTTTAAGGCCAACGCCGGTTTTGGTTACAACGCCGATAATAATACCGGCGGGTG
>ULWT01054314.1_pt1 | contig 15757 bp, 15 predicted proteins | sample 1960611 | NCBI WGS metagenome assembly ULWT01 (sample SAMEA4835819, study PRJEB28245) | human gut metagenome | biome: gut microbiome; material: fecal sample | place: Denmark | collected 2008
GTAGGACTCGGACTTGCTCTTGTCCATGAAATCGTTAGAGTACATGATGGCAGTATTTGTATTAAATCAGGCAAGACCGGGGGAACGATTTTCGAGGTGACTTTTGCGCAGTGTTCGATTTAGCGTTTCATTTCACACCTTTGTCAACGCTATTAAAACAGATTTGCTAAATGAGAAAATAGAATAATTTTATTTTATATAATGATTATTTAGTTATGATGGGCTCTTCAAAATATGCTGAAAAATATTTATGAAGTCAACCAATTAATGTATTTTCGTTGTATAATGAGTTTGTCGTACAGGGTCACTTTCCATTGTAATATTTTTCGCAAACTCATTATACATCAGAAAGTCCTGTACGATTATTTTTTATGAAAAAGTTGTAAAGTGGTGTAATGATATTAATCTCAGCAAATCTATGGGCGGAGGAAGAGAATTTTTTGATTTATTAGAGTCAAAAATTCAAACACCGAAAATAGTGAGAAGAATGCATTTTAATAATGTAAATAAAGAAAGACATTACGAATATGGCGGGCAGTATGATAGTAGTGAGCTCGTCTTTTAATATGATTTCAGATGAAATTAGAAATACGTATAATCCATTTGAAAGTTGTGCTAGCGCACAGATGCTCATAAAAAATGAAAGAACGAAGTGATGAAATGATATTAAGTGTAAGTAGAAGAACGGATATTCCTAATTATTATTCGGAATGGTTCTATAATAGAATAAAAGAGGGATTTTTATATGTTCGTAACCCTATGAATGCTCATCAGATAAGTGAAATAAAAATTACTCCAGATGTTGTAGATTGCATAGTATTTTGGACCAAGAACCCTTTGCCAATGATAAAGAGGTTAGACGAGATTAAAGATTATAATTATTATTTTCAGTTCACATTAACTGGATACGGAAATGATGTGGAGATTAATTTGCCAAATAAAAAAACAAAAATGATTCCGGTATTTCAAGAATTATCTGAAAAAATTGGCAAGCAAAAAGTGATTTGGAGATATGATCCTATATTTTTTTCTGATAGATATACGAAAGAATATCATTTAAAGGCATTTAAAAGTATTGCTGAGGCTTTAAGTGGATATACAGAAAAATGCGTGATTAGTTTTGTTGATATATATCCTAAAAATAAAAAAAATATGGATGGATTATCAAGTCATGAATTAAATGATGATGAACTGCGAGAATTTGCTGAAAAATTGAGCAAGATAGCTGCGTATAATAATATTAAGATTGGAAGTTGTGCAGAAAAAATAGATTTGGATGAATGCGGTATAATTCATAATTGCTGCATAGATAGAGAATTAATTGAAAAAATTATAGGATATAAACTTAATGTTGGCAAAGACAAAAATCAGCGTAAAGAATGTGGATGCGTTGAAAGCGTTGAAATAGGTACTTATAATACATGCAAAAATGGATGTGCATATTGCTATGCAAATTATAGTTCAAAAAGTGTAGAAACAAATGCTGCCAAATATGATCCTTCGTCACCAATTCTATGTGGGAAAGTTCAAGAAGATGACAAAATAACAATTAGAAAAGTTGAGTCATTAAAAGATACGCAGCTAAGTATTTTTGATATGTGAGTTCATTTTTATAATGTATATTTTCAGAGTATATTTGTCTCCATTTTGGTTCTAAAAAATTGAGGTGAGGTACACAAAAATGCGAAATAAGATGAATATGAAGAATAAAACACACAAATGTGTACCAAGAAACAGCCAGATAAATCTCTCAGCCCAAAAGTTTGAGTAATTTCTAATGTGATTTAATGGTGTATGCATTACTTAGTAAGTATGGAATACACCATTTTTATTGGAGTCAAATTATTCACACCACTTTACAGCTTTTTTCTTGTATAGTCTTTCGATTTCGGGCTGGTGTATATACAATACATATGTATTGAAATAGAAATGATTTAGCATTATAATGAAGAAAATAGATGAAAGTGAGGTGCTGAATATGGCTAGTACAATTCAGGTCAGAGTAGAAGATGAGTTAAAGAGTAAATCAGATGCACCTATGACGGAGGCAGAAATGCTTGCAAAATTGGAAAAGTCCAGAGAACAGGGGATGTTCAGAGATGCAGATCTTGTGGTTTCTGATATGAGGTTGAAGTATGGATTATAAGATTGTTTTAATGAGGGATGCGGAGGAGAATCTTGATAGATTTATCACATATTTTTTGTTTGAAAAGAAAAGTTAAGCCTGAGCCTAACAGCCCAGGCATTTTTCTTTATTTGGAACATTTTGCAACTATGGCACAAGTTTTATTTTCATTGAAATCCTATATTGCTTCGGTGTCATATGATAATGTTCTTTGAAGCACTTATAAAAATGTGTTGTATTCGTAAAATGCAGTTCATCCATAATTTCAGATATAGAAGCGGTCGTTTCAAGCAGGAGAGCAGCCGCTCTTTTCATACAGAAAGTCTGACTGTAATCGAATAGGCATGAATTTGTATATTTCTTAACTATAGAGTTTAAATAATTTCCACTGTAATTTAATAATTGTTCAAGCTCTGAACGTGTAATGCGTCCATTGGTGTCCTCTAAAATGTGACTTATGTGTGTGAAAAGAAGAAAATCATTATCTGCTTCTACATGGACGGGCGTGAAATGAAAGTGTTCTGGATTGGACAGATAATCAAACAATTCTAAAAGCATTCCTTTGATGACATAAGTAGAACCAAGCTTTGGATACATAATGGCACGAAGTATATTGTCAGTTATGGCGTGGAGAGTATGGTGCCAGTCTTTGTTGTTTAGCGATGGCATAAAATCAAGATATTCCTTTGTGTCAGGATTATCGAGATTATCTGAAAGAAATCTAAGAATAGGGTTATGGCCGGGTCTTTCTATATCCGGAAAATAAACTTTTGGTTCATCTTCTAAAAGCTGTTGGACAAGCTCTTTTGACATTCCGATAAACAAAAGAGTTGCATCGGAAGAAAAAATTTCTTTGTGTACTATATTGTGGTTCATAAGACAACAGCTTCCACTGTGGAACACAAAATCAGTCTTTTCAATCAGCTGATGGATTTCGCCATCCAATACAATAAGAAGCTCGTAAAAATCATGAATATGTGGAGGTCTCATATTAAAATGATTGATTTCCTTTTCTGTTTTAAAGCTGTAAAATGTATTTTCACGTGGTGAAGTCATCAAAAAATTTAGATATTTGTCATCGTTAGCTCTGTTACATGTTTCGAGTGTGAACTGTATTGGTGTAAGTATTTTGATGTATGAATTGATTGTACTGTTTATATTATCCTGTTCTATGATGTTTTTGACAGTATATGATGAGGTCATAATGGTATATTTTTCTCCTTATCCACGAATATGATAAAAACTAACTGATATTTTATCACATATGTTATAGAATTGTAAGCAATATTTTATTAAAGTAACAGTATACAAAACATAAGCGTTTATGAAAAATACAATACAAACTATTATTGTTAACAGGGAAAAGGAGGTTGCATTTATTATGCAGGAAACAGAAAAGAAATACCTGAAATGGTATCAGAAGATAGCGTATGGAGCAGGAGACCTGGCTTCAAATACCAGCTATGGACTTGTATCAAGCTTTGTACTTTTATATTTATCTGATACAATGGGGCTTAACACAGGAATTATTGGAACTTTAATGCTGGTATCGAAATTTCTTGATGGAATTTCAGATGTGATATTTGGAAATTTAATCGATCGCACTAAGTCAAAGCTTGGAAAGGCAAGACCATGGATGCTGTATGCACAGATAGGCGTATCACTTTGCCTGGTGCTGTTGTTTTCAATTCCGGGTGGAATGAGTGAAACTGCACAATATGCGTATTTCTTCGCATTTTATACAGCACTCAATGCTATCTTTTATACAGCAAACGGAATAGCATATTCAGCATTATCAGCCCTTATTACCAGAAACAAGAATGAAAGGGTTCAGCTTGGATCAATACGTTTCATGTTTGCAGTTGCTACAAATATTGTAATGGGATTTGCAGTAACAGGTGCAGTTGATGCCTTTGGCGGTGGAGCTGCAGGATGGCGTATGGTTGCTGTTATATGTGGTGTAATCGGACTTGGTGTCAACACTATAAGCTGCCTGTGTGTTAAGGAGTTACCGGAAGAAGGTAGTGCAGCAGTTGAGGATACACAAAAACCGAAGAATGACAAAATAGGTTTTGTTGAGTCTTTGAAGTTACTTATAAGTAACAAATACTATATTTTAATTGTTGCAATTTATATTGTTTATTATTTCATGAGTAATCTTACAACAGGCTCAGCTATTTATTTTATGAAACATGTACTTGGAAATGGTTCATTACTTGGACTGTTCTCAATGATGAAGATGTTCCCTGTAATAATTGCACTTATTTTTACTCCGATTCTTGTAAAGAAGACCGGAAGCATGCAAAAGGTTAATTTCTGGGGATATGTAATCAGTGATATCTTAGGAATATTTCTAATTATTTTTGCGATGCAAAAGAATTTACCGATGATGTTACTTTTTATGTTCCTTAAGGGAACATTTGCCGGAACAATGTCGGGAACATTAAATGCCCTGATTGCTGAAATCAGCGGATATACCTATCGTACGAAAGGGGTACATATTGATGGAATGATGTTTAGCTGTTCATCACTTGGAGTAAAAGTTGGTGGTGGAATTGGTACTGCGGCTGTAGGCTGGCTATTGCATGCAGCAGGATATGCCGGAAAAGCTGCAACTCAGACCGCAGCAGCTACAAATATGATTTTCAGTATGTATATCACAATCCCTGTAATTCTTGGTGTTGTAATTACCATTCTTCTTGGTCTAATGAAGGTGGAAAAGGAAAATAAGAGAATTGACATGGAAAGAGCAGAACAAGCAGACTAACAGATTGAAAGAGGAATGAAGTATGCAGTGTCATAATTTTAATAAGGACTGGACATTTGAAAAAGCTGATCAGGCTGACAGATTAAAAGCCTTTTATGGGAACAGTAATGCAGTTGCTGTTACACTCCCTCACGATGCAATGATTCGTGAAAAAAGAGATAAGGACTGTCCTTCAGGAGCACAGAGTGGATTTTATCCAGGAGGTGTGTATACATACGAAAAAAAATTTATGGCTCAAAATGAGTGGAAAAAGCAGGATGTATTTCTGGAATTTGAAGGAATTTATGGAATTGCAAGAGTCTGGATTAATGGATCGCTAGCGGCAGTGAATCGTAATGGATATATGGGTTTTTCGGTTGACTTAAAGCCATGGATAAGCTATGAGCATGAGAATATTATAAGAATAGATGTCGATAACAGTAAACAGCCTAACAGCAGATGGTATTCAGGCTCAGGAATTTACAGAGATGTCAATCTGTGGACCGGAAAAGATGTATATATTTCACATGATAAGCTGCGTATTACAACATTGTCAGTGAATGATGACATGGCGGTTATAGAGGTGTGTGCGCAGTTGAAAAACATTATTGGACATGGATTAGAGGCAGAATGTCTGATTGAAATAAAAAAAGATGGGCAGAAAACTGCATCGGATACGCAAAGAGTAGTATTTCGCTCAGAGCAAATGCAGACAGTGCGTGTACAAATACCGATTGAACATCCGAAGAAATGGAGTCCAAAACAGCCGGCGTTATATGAGTGTCATATAACGACAAAGTTTGATGATAAAATATGTGATGAAGCAGTTTCTAATTTTGGAATACGTGTATTGGCGCTAGATCCTGTACATGGATTGCAGATAAATGGTGAGACATTTAAGCTGCGAGGAACCTGCATACATCATGATAATGGCGTGATAGGTGCTGAGACATTTAAGGAGGCAGAATGGTACCGTTGCAAGAGATTGAAGGAAGCGGGCTTTAATGCTATAAGAAGTGCACATCACCCAATGAGCAGAGCAATGCTTGATGCGTGTGATCATATTGGAATGCTGGTTATGGACGAGCTGACGGATATGTGGGACAAGGAAAAAAATACATATGATTTCTCCGATATTTTTGAAGATGAATATAATCAGTGGATTAATCATATGGTTGAAAAAGACTATAATCATCCATCGGTTATTATTTATTCGGTTGGAAATGAGATACAGGAAGCAGGAACTAAGCAGGGAGCCTGGATAAACAGAATGCTATGCAATAAATTCCATGAGCTCGATAATACCAGATATACAACGAATGCATTGAATGGATTAAACTGTGCAGGCAGGCGTCTTGGCTTTATTATGAGGGATGTTGCAGAAAAATTTGGAATGGATTCACATGGAAGTGGAAGCGGAGGAGGAAGCAATGCCTTAAACAGTTTTATGAGTCTGATGTCAGGTGAAAAAGGAGAGTTTTTTGCAAAGCATCCGCTTGTTTCAGAAGCACTTGAAGAATGTTCGCAAAGCTGCGATATAACAGGACTCAACTATTTAAGTGGAAGATATGAGCTGGAGCATGAACTACATCCTGCTAAAACGGTCCTCGGTACGGAAACATATCCGGCTGACATAGAAAATCTCTGGAAGCTTGTTGAAACTTATCCACACGTAATTGGAGACTTTACATGGACCGGTTACGACTATATAGGCGAGGCTGGTGTAGGAATATTCCATTATGATGGAAATGCCAATTTCACAAGTATTTATCCTGAGAGACTGGGATATATCGGGGATATTGATTTGATTGGAAATCGAAGACCAATCAGCTATTTCAGGGAAATAGTGTATGGTCTGACAGATAAACCATATATTGCGGTCGAGAGACTTGAACACGCAGGACAGACAGCTGGTAAAACTGCATGGATGTTTAAGGATAACATCAGTAGCTGGACATGGAAGGGATTTGAAGGGACAACGGCAAATGTGGATGTTTATTCAGCAGGTGATGAAGTAGAGCTTTTTCTGAATGATAAATCGCTTGGAAGAAAACCGGCAGGAAGAGAAAATCATTTTACAGCATCTTATGAAGTGCCATATGAACCGGGAACTTTAAAGGCAGTTGCATATCAGAAAGATAGGAAACTGGGTGAATATGAGCTTTCTACAGCAAAATCAGTAACAAAGCTAAAAGTGTGTCGTGTAACTGAGAATGAGAGGAATATAGCATTTATCAAGATATGGCTTGTAGATGATAATGGCACAATTAATTCACAGGAAGCTGAAAAAAGACTGCTTCATGCTAGTGTTGTAGGAAATGGTGTGATGGAAGGATTTGGTACAGCTAATCCTTCTAGTGAGGAGGACTATTTTTCTGATTCAGTAACAACATTTGATGGAAGCGCTCTGGCAGCAGTTCGATGGAAGGATGTCAAATCGAAGGAGCCGGCTGTTCTTAAAGTATGGACGGATGATGGTTGTCAGGTGATGATAAATATAGAAAATAATTAAATATTAATGGTGTATGTTATACTTAGTGAGTATGGCATACACCATTTTTATTGAAGTCAAATAAATGTATCAGGGCTTCCTAAAAAAGTTATTGACAAAATAAAATGAACAGTGTATATTTTCAACATGAACAATGTTCATTTAACAAAATAACTAATGCCACTATATTGAAGAGGAGTGAATTCGTGAACCATCTTGCAACTTCAAAAGAAGACATATTAGCTGCAAGCAGAGAGCTAATCAAAGAAAACGGATGGACTGCTGTAAGCATACGAGCTGTTGCATCCCGATGTTCTGTTTCGGCGGGGACAATCTACAATTACTATGAATCCAAGGCCGATTTGCTTGGGGATACAATTGAGAGTATTTGGCGTGAAATCTTTTTTAACCCTGAGGATGAGCAGGCATTTAAAGATGTTGCTGCCTGTATCTCATGGATTTATAAAAGACTGGAATATGGAAATGAGCAATTTCCGGGCTTCTTTTCTCTGCATTCGATTGGATTTATGAAGGATGAAAAAACGGATGGAAAGAAGAAAATGCTGCAAACATGGGGGCATATTCTTAATGGATTGTGTGATATATTAAAGAATGATCCTAAGATTCGTCCAGATGTATTTGATGAACAATTCACGGAAAAACAGTTTGCAGATATATTATTTTCTTTAATATTGGTATCAATGATTCGTCAGGATTATAATCCGTCTTCAATACTGATGTTGATTAATAAAACATTATATTAAAATTCTCCCACATTAGAGTGTGGGAAAATTTTTGAAACAAAATGAACAGTGTTCACTTATGCGTTTAAAGATGTATCTAAGTAGAAAGGATTTTTATTATGCAGGCAATTGTAGAAACTATATTTGATACCGTATATTTGTTTTCGGTAATCACAATCGGAATTTTAATGATTCGAAAAAGCAAAGGAAACCGTCAGTTTACCATGTTTGGAATTATGGCAGTTATTTTAGGAAGTGGAGATGCATTTCATCTGGTTCCTCGTGCAACAGCGCTTTGTACAACAGGTCTTGAGAACTTTACTGTACAGCTTGGGTTAGGCAAGTGGATAACCTCTGTCACTATGACTATTTTTTATGTCGTTCTCTATCATATATGGCGTGAGCGTTATCAGATTAAAGGCTATAAAGCAGCTACAGCAGCTATTTATAGTCTTGCAGGATTAAGAATTGTTCTGTGTATGATGCCTCAGAATGCCTGGCTCAGTGCAGATGCTCCGCTTTCATGGGGAATCTACCGAAATATTCCGTTTGCACTGATGGGATTAATTATCATAGTTTTATTCTATAAAAGTGCAAAAGAAAATAATGATAGCTCTTTTCGTTGGATGTGGCTGACAATTGTCCTGAGCTTTGCATTCTATATTCCGGTTGTACTGTTGGCTGATGTAATTCCGATGATCGGCATGCTGATGATTCCAAAAACCTGTGCATATGTTTGGACAGTATTAATTGGCTACAAGGCAATGAAAAAAGAAATAGCTTAAGATAATCATATGATGGGAAACGAATTATGTAAATGGAGTATTTAAGAGAGTATAGGGAGAACGCAGATGAAAGATAAATTTTGTGTAAAGAAAAAAACGTTGCTGCTGATTGCCGGCATTTTTTTATTCCGGGCTGGGTCTGGCACTGGCATCAGCGGGAATTATTTTTACAAGAAATTATTTATTTTACAGGCAGTTAATTGAGAAGAGAGAGGGACAATGAGCCCTCTCTTCCTTTGAATTTAAATTCCATGAACAAGTCTATAATTCTTTGATTTTTTCGTTCATTTTTCTGACATCATTGCGATAGTGAAGCATGAAGCCTCCCCAAATTATAAATGCCAAAGCTATTTGAAATATGGCTGCAATAATTCCGTGAATGATAGAACTTGTTCCTCCTATCCATCCGACAGTATATGCGACGATTGTATAAATAATACAGCCTGTTCCCATTGATTACGCTTGCGGATGGGCGATATCGGAGGATTATAAGGAGAGTACATTACAAATAACAAATATTATTTGATAGGGCTGATTTCTATATGTATGAAAATAAACAGTTATGTAAGAAGCAAAATCAATGAGTAAAAGCAGATATCATAATTACCGCTGATGCAGTATACTTATCCTTACCGGTCCGTTATTGTGCTTTATCAGGTGTCTGTATATCACAATCCCTGCGATTATGAAGCAGCCAATCTGGATTGAGGCTGTTTTTATAGTCAAAAGGACATTGAATGCAAAAAAACCAAATGTCAGAATAGATCTGAGCGAATGTGGATTTATTATTACTACAACTGAAAAGAATATAAAGAAAAATGCTAGATAGACAGCCGGATGCAATTCCGGAAACAGGCCCAAAAGGACTCCGAAGGAGGCGGTAATAGCTTTACCGCCTTTTTGTTTTTGTAAAAAAGGAAATGCATGTCCAAAGACAGGTGCAACTAAAACAGGTACAAACAGAAGTGAGTTTATATCTAAGCATTTCTGACCAAGATACACCGGGATAAATCCTTTTGCAAGCTCACATATGAGTGAGAGTATTCCGCATAAAAAGCCACCATACATAAATGCATTGCTCACACCCGGATTGTGGTCATCGGGAAGTGTGCAGATGTCAATGTTTTTTAATAGTTTTGGTATCCAGTAAGCAAAGAGAGTGCTTCCGAGTACGAAGCCTAAGAGTGTAAATAAAAAATATGGCATGATAATTTCCTTATAGTTTTATAGTTACATGGTTTTATAGTCAGTCAGTTGTATCAGTGTGAGTCAGTTCTTCAAGCAGACCAACAATCTGTATGGCAGCATATGGCTTTCGCTCACGACGCTGTGCACGTATCATTTCTGCATTTAGCTCTTTATTTTCTATCATTATTTTCCCAAGCTCAACCTGCTTTGACAGACGCTTTGATGAGACAGACAGATGACGTTTTTTGAAAAATGCAACATTTGCCGCCTCACATCCGGGGATTGGAGCAGTGTGTACAATCGGTATATTTTTTACCAGTGCCTCAGTTGATGTGAGGCCGCCGGGCTTTGTATAGATTACATCACAGGCATCCATGAAAAGTGAAACCTGATTGGTGTAGCCTATTACGTGTACACGTTTGTTGAACTTAAACTCATTTTGCAGTATGCGTTTTATTTTAGTATTGTTGCCGCAAATGATTACAATATGCTCATTATTATGGCATCTTATTGCAAGCTCTGCGGCAAAGACAGCAAGCTTGCCAAAACCCATGCTGCCACTCATCACAAGAAAGATAGGCACATCGGATGGCAGATGTAATATTGTTCTTGCAGCAGCTTTAGCAGTCCTTGTACAGAAGGCCTGTCGTACCGGGATGCCTAATGGCAGCAGCTTGTTTTCAGGGATACCACGTTTTGCAAATTCATCGGTCAGATCATCGTGTGGAATAACATAATAATCCATATTTGTCTCTTCCCAGAATGGGATACAGGTGTAGTCGGTTCCCACAGCGACGGCAGGGATATGAAGCAGATTTTTTCGCATCATGCAGCTCAGGGTCTCAGCAGGGTACAGATGAGGTGTGACGACAGCATCAAAGCCGTTTGATTCAATGTATGCTGATAGCTTTTTACAAAGCAGGGCATTGGCAAAATAGACAGGGGATTTACGTTTATCACTCGATATCAGCATGCCAACATTATAGAGTAGTCCGAAGAAAAACGGAATATGCTTTACAATGCCTATATATGCTCCTGATACTGCGTGCGATGTTCCTTTACCCGATAAGAGAAACATATCTATCATTGTCACAGAATGTCCTTTATGCTCTGCCGCTTCTTTTATAGCTTTACCGGCACTGTTGTGTCCCTCGCCGGTGTCACAGGATAAAATAAGAATTTTCAAACCGTTTAATTCCTTCCTAAATAAAATATGCGATAAGTGTACCATAATTTTTTAAAATAATCTACAGTGCAATAAAAGGTTGACATATCTAAGTTCAAAGCTTATTGTGATAGCTGGAATGTATAAAATAGTATAATTACAAACTACAGATTACTGATATGACGGAGGCTTAATTTGAGATGGAAAATTTAATGTTTTGTCTAAATGCCACAGGACCTATTTTTCTGATGATGGTGTTTGGACTTTTTCTTCGCAAGGTGGGGATTTTGGACGAAGACTTTGCAAACAGGATGAATAAGTTTGTGTTTAAGATACCTTTACCTTTTTTACTGTTTAGTGATCTTGCGGCAGTTGATTTTTCAAGGGTTTGGAACATTAAATTTATAGTATTCTGCTTTGTGGTTACGCTGATAAGCATTACAATATCAACACTTGTTTCCTGTCTGTGGAGGGATAAATCCATACGGGGCGAGTTTATACAGGCCTCATACAGAAGCAGTGCGGCACTGCTTGGAATTGCCTTTATCCAGAACATTTATGGAAACGCAGGCATGGCACCCGTCATGATTATAGGAAGCGTACCGCTTTACAACGTGATGGCTGTTATAGTGCTTTCATTTTTTAAGCCGGGGCAAAACGGCATAGACAAGGCAGTGCTCAAAAAGACATTTAAGGGAATAGTGACCAATCCTATTATTTTAGGAATTGTTGCAGGACTTCTGTGGTCGGCTATAGGCCTGCCGTTTGCGGGAATACCGGCAAAGGCAGTGACAAGCATTGGAAATATGGCAACGCCTATGGGACTTATGGCTATGGGTGCCACCTTTGATTTGAAAAAAGCATCAGCAAAGGCGAAGCCTGCATTTGCAGCCACATTTATCAAGCTTGTAGGCTTTGTGGCAGTATTTCTTCCTATTGCGGTAGCCTTCGGGTTCAGGGACAGTGAGCTTATTGCAATTCTTGTGATGCTTGGCTCAGCAACTACAGTGAGCTGCTTTGTGATGGCAAGGAACATGGGGCATGAGGGCGTTATTTCATCGACCACGATAATGCTCACGACATTGCTCAGTGCATTTACGCTGACACTCTGGCTTTATATAATTAAAAGTCTGGGGCTTGTATAAAATGGAAGAACATAACTGTTGATTTGGTGGATAATTCCTCTTTACTTTAGCGTGATAATTTGCTAATATGTTAAAAGGTTGTAGTTATTGGATGATTTTGAATAATTACAATGATTATTTAACATATGGAGGAAATGAGCATGAGAAGAGGATTAGCACTTCTTTTGACAGCAACTTTAGCACTTTCAATGACTGCCTGTGGTGGCAGCAAGGGTGCAGGAACACAAAAAAGCGAAAAGGGCGACGGCATGACCTACGCAGTTGAGGCAGGCTCAGCAGGAGAGGCTGTGGCAAAGGAAAAGGGCTTTAATTACAATTCGGTTTCATCACAGGCTGATGCGCTTATGGAGGTTAAATCAGGTACATCTGATGCGGCAATCATAGACCTTTTAATGGCAGGAGCCATGATTGGAGAGGGCACAAGCTACCCTGATTTAGTACATACAACAGAGCTTACATCAGAGAAGTATGGTGTCGGATGCCGTAAGGGTTCTGATCTTGCTTCATATATCAACAGTGTATTCGCAGAATCATATGCTGACGGCAGCGCGCAGGAGATTGCAAAGAAATACGGAGTACAGGATTCACTTCTTGAGCAGGAGCCTTGCGAGTTCAAGCAGTCTGAAAGCGACAGTGATGTGGATTATATCAAGTCACAGGGCAAGATGATTGTCGGTATCACAGAGTTTGAGCCTATGGATTACAAGGATAAGGATGACAAATGGATTGGCTTTGATGCTGATATGGCAAGACTTGTCGGTGAGAAGCTCGGTGTGGATGTTGAATTTGTAGTTATCGACTGGGACAACAAGGTTATGGAGCTTGATTCAAAGAAGATTGACGTTGTCTGGAATGGCATGACACTCACAGATGAGGTTACAAAGTCTATGGAATGCACAAATGCATACTGTAACAATGCACAGGTAGTTGTTGAGCGGGAGAAATAAAATGTTTTGGACTGTTACACAAGCACTTATGAGTGGTCTGTGGACCACCTTTGAAATATTTATACTGACACTTATATTTTCACTGCCACTGGGGCTTATATTTGCATTTGGGCTTTTGAGCAGGTTTAAGCCTGTCAAGGCTGTCATGAATGTGTTTGTATGGGTTATCCGCGGCACACCGCTTATGCTTCAGCTTATCATTATATTCTACGGACCGGGGCTTTGGCTTCATCAGGCTATATGGAGTGGTGACGAGACCGGACGTATTACAGCGACGGTTGTAGCGTTTGTCATCAACTATGCATGTTATTTCTCTGTTATATTCAGAGGGGGCATAGAGGGTGTTCCGGCCGGTCAGAGAGAGGCTGGACAGGTGTTAGGCATGACAAAGCAGCAGATTTTCTTTAAAATCACTCTGCTTCAGATGATTAAGCGTGTTGTTCCGCCTATGTCAAATGAGATAATCACTCTTGTAAAGGATACTTCTCTTGCCAGAATTATTGCGGCATACGAGCTTACCTTTGCGGGAGCGGCGTTTATGAAGTCTGACGGACTTACATGGCCGCTGTTTTATACAGGTGTATTTTATCTCGTATTTGTCGGAATCCTTACACTTTTATTTAATTATATCGAGAAAAAGCTGGATTATTTCAGGTAGGAGGAAGACATGGCAATTTTAGAGGTTAGAAATATAGAAAAACACTTTGGAAGGACTAATGTGCTTAAGGATGTCAGCTTTTCCATGGAGGAGGGCAATGCTCTTGCGATAATCGGTTCATCAGGCTCAGGAAAGACTACGCTGTTACGGTGCCTTAACTTCCTTGAGAGACCTGACAGTGGCCAGATTATTGTAAATGGTGAGACACTTTTTGATGCTTCCGAAGAGGGCAAGGATAAAGACGCCGAGCTTCGCAAAAAGAGGCTGCATTTTGGTATGGTGTTTCAGCAGTTTAATCTTTTTCCGCAGTACACGGCACTTGAGAATGTCACTCTGGCAGAGCGCCTTCTGGCACAGGAGACACCTGAGTTTAAAAAGGATAAAAAAGCAATCCTTACACGTATTGATGAGCATGGAAAGGAGCTTCTGGACAGAATGGGGCTTGCTGAGAGGATGAACCATTATCCGCATCAGCTTTCAGGTGGACAGCAGCAGCGTGTAGCTATAGCAAGGGCACTGGCGCTTAAGCCTGATATACTCTGCTTTGATGAGCCTACATCGGCTCTTGACCCGGAGCTTACCGGAGAGGTGCTCAAGGTCATCCGTTCACTTGCGCAGCAGAATACCACAATGATTATTGTCACGCATGAGATGGCCTTTGCGCGCGATGTAGCAGACCAGGTAATCTTTATGGACGGTGGTGTAATTGTTGAGCATGGCGACCCGCATGAGGTGATTGACCATCCGAAGGAGGAGCGTACCAGGCAGTTCCTCACCAGATATGCGAACGGCTGATGTGTGGGAAATATATTATACATGTCGAAAAAGTGTGAAATAAGTGTAAATTGAAAAGTAGATATTGATTTTTTTTTAACAAACATATATACTAACAAAAGAAATGGATGTAAATCCATAATTTATAGAAAAGAGGTTTATTCAAATGGCAAATGTTGATTTAACAAAGTATGGCATTACTGGAACAACAGAGATCGTTCACAATCCTTCTTACGAGACATTATTCGAGGAAGAGACAAAAGCCGGCCTTGAGGGTTACGAGGTTGGTAAGGAGACAGAGCTTGGTGCAGTTAACGTTATGACAGGTATCTACACTGGACGTTCTCCTAAAGATAAATATATCGTTATGGACGAGAATTCTAAGGACACAGTATGGTGGAATACACCTGAGTATCCAAACGACAACCATCCAATGAAAGAGGATGTTTGGGCAACAGTTAAGGATCTTGCTAAGAAAGAGCTCTGCAACAAGAAGCTTTTCGTAGTAGATGCATTCTGTGGAGCAAACAAGGATACACGTATGGCAGTTCGTTTCATCGTTGAGGTTGCTTGGCAGGCTCATTTCGTAACAAACATGTTCATCCAGCCATCAGCAGAGGAGCTTGAGAACTTCGAGCCTGATTTCGTAGTATACAATGCTTCAAAGGCTAAGGTTGAGAACTACAAGGAGTTAGGTCTTAACTCAGAGACATGTGTTGCATTCAACATCACATCAAAAGAGCAGGTTATCATCAATACATGGTACGGCGGAGAGATGAAGAAGGGTATGTTCTCTATGATGAACTACTTCCTCCCACTTAAGGGCATCGCTTCAATGCACTGTTCAGCAAACGCTGACATGAACGGAGAGAACACAGCAATCTTCTTCGGTCTTTCAGGAACAGGTAAGACAACACTTTCTACAGATCCTAAGCGTCTTCTTATCGGAGATGACGAGCACGGCTGGGATGACAACGGCGTATTCAACTT
>ULWT01008401.1_pt1 | contig 15645 bp, 10 predicted proteins | sample 1960611 | NCBI WGS metagenome assembly ULWT01 (sample SAMEA4835819, study PRJEB28245) | human gut metagenome | biome: gut microbiome; material: fecal sample | place: Denmark | collected 2008
GCGCCGGTCGCCTTAACATATTATTAAAAGATACAATGCAATCCACACTTACTGCGCTGCATCAGGAGCTACATACGAGTATGCATTGGACATCTTTGCAGCATTGTTTGTCAGAGTGACAGCCTCTCTGTAGTAGGCAACAACAGGAGTGCCCTTATCCACAGCGTTGAACAGCTGCTCTGCAAAAGCAGGCGGCACATTGATACATCCGTGTGAGCCGGAGGTTTTGTAAATTGTTCCTCCGAAGGTATCACGCCAGCTGGCATCATGGATACCTATATTGTAGGCAAACGGCATGAAATAGCTGACAGGAGAAGAGTAACCCTCACCGACAAGAGTAGCATTTCTCTGCTTGTAAACAATCTTGTATACACCATCTACGGAACCATTCTGACGGGCGAGATTACCTGATACGAAATCAGACTCCATCTGGAGAGCACCATCCTTGTAATACCACATGTGCTGCTTTGTGTAGTCAATCTCTATGTATGTATTACCTATGTCGTCGGCGCCTCGGTAGAGAGCAGTCTGCTCGTAAACAGGCTCTCTTTCCACTGGCTTGCCTCCCTCTAAATCGGAAAGAAGTTTGGCCTTCTCATTTTTCTTGCTGACTACCCATCCGTAGTCTCCACCACCTATTTCAATAGTGTCACCGGACGATGTCTTGAATGAGCGTTTGCGGCCGAAGGTATTGTACTTGGAAGCAAGCTGCTGGACATATTTAGTGACCTTGGCATCATCTATGCTCACGCTGCCGTCATCTGAGATGCTTAGCATATCAAGGATTTTGGCTGAGTCAAGCTTCTCGTCGGCACCTTCAATTTTGTAAGTGACGGTTGAAGCAGTGTATTTGTCGAGGGCTTCTTTTTCATTTTTGATTGTATCGCTTTCCTTTGTGATTTTTGGAGCTTCATAACAGTCATCACTTAAGCTAAGCTTTGGAAGCTCATTGTCCAGGGCATCCTTTACTTCGGCAAGGATGCTGTCATATATCGGCTTGCAGCCATTTTTCTCTTCAATCACATCGTATTTGCCGTCTTTTATCTCGATGTGGGCATCCTCCGGATTTTCAATGTAGTCATCACTGAAAATGTCAAGAGCCTTGAGCTTTTCCGCCAAAGCGGCATCGTCATATTTGGACGAACCCTTTAGAGTATAGTTTTGAGATTTGAAGAGACTGACAGGCCATGTAAAAGCATTCTGGCTTTTTAGGATTTGCTCCTCGTCACCGTTTGAGACATATTCATAGGAAAAATCAGGTCCCTTAAGTGAGAAGCTGTTGCCTTTTCTATCAGTGATTGTGAGCAGATAGTCGCGGCTTAGGGCTGTATTTTTTTCTATTGCCTCTTTTGCGGTTTTCCCTGCGTATTTTACAGAGTTAATCTTTGTGTTGAACAGATAGTGGCTGCTAAAATAAAAGGCAAAGCCAAGATAAACAGCCAAAATCACGCCAAGCACAACGGCGCAGGTTATAAGTACTTTTTTCTTCATGTAAATCGACCTCCTTGGAGATATGCTGTTGCTGCCCAAACCGGGGTGTAGGCGGCAGCTAAAATCAGTTACATTTGTGAAGATGTGACACATCCATATAGTCAGGCAGACCATTCTTGTAGGCTACAGCGGTTTCTCCCTGAATAAGTGGCTTTAAGTATTCGATAAGCTCAGGCTTCACATCATTGCCAGCATCATTGATCCACTCTCTTGGCACAGACTTGGCCTCGTTTGCGATATCCTTGATAGCAGAATATGTGTATTCTACCTGATAAGGATCATTTGAGATGCGCTTTAAGCATACCATTGATGCGGTCACACCCTCTGCTGCAATAGTGACACCCTTTTTACCCTGAGCAAAAGATTCCTCGATATCGGTTAATGATGCAAGATGTGAGGCACAGCGCTGGAGCACGTTTACCTCTACTGAGCGAACCTTGACACCGATGTTTTCTTTCACAATGAACTCAAGAGCCTTTCCGGCACCGCTTAGCTGCTGGTGTCCGAACTGGTCGCATGAGGCATTTGATGATGTAATGTATGAGCCGTCTGCGTCATGTATTCCTTCGGATACGGCAACTATTACATTGTTAGTGTGCGCAAGGGCTTCTTTTATATCGGCAACAAATTTGTCCTTGTCGAAATCCACCTCAGGCAGATAGATGAACTGAGGCGCTGTATTGTACTCATTACGTGCGAGAGCGGAAGCGGCAGTGAGCCATCCTGCGTCACGTCCCATGATTTCAACGATTGTTACACTCTTAACAGCATAGATAAAGGTATCATGGGCTATCTCAAGCATGCTCGATGCGATGTATTTGGCGGCAGAGCCAAAGCCCGGAGTGTGGTCTGTCATGCACAGATCATTGTCGATGGTTTTTGGAATCCCTATAATTTTCACATCACTGTTGATTTTTTTTGCATAATCGGATAACTTTAATACGGTATCCATCGAATCATTTCCACCGATGTAAAAGAAAGCCTTTACGGAGAGCTTATCAAACTGGTGGAAGATGTATACATATGGTGAATCATCATCCTTGTAATCAGGGAGCTTGTGACGGCATGAGCCAAGATACATGGCAGGTGTGGTCTTAAGCTTTTCAAGATTAGCATCATCTGCAAAAATATCTGACAGATTGAGATAATTCTCATTTAATATGCCGAGTATTCCGTTTACGGCGCCATAGCAGATATCGTATTTCTCAGAGCTTTTTACTCCTGCGATGACTCCTGCAAGGCTTGCGTTGATTGCAACAGTTGGGCCGCCTGACTGGGCGACGATACAGTTTGACTGATTCATTGTAATCTCCTTATTGTGTATTTTAACTATTCTCTTCTGTAAGAATAGTTATGGTATAACTTTAAAATGACTAATGAAGGCGCATGGCATATGCACCGCATAATCATATAGATTGTAGTATCAAACATTATTTTTAGCAAGGGTTAAAATGAAAAATATGAATAAATACGAAAATTGCTTATTGTGTCCCAGAAAATGTGGCATAAACAGAAGCACCGGACAAACAGGCGTATGTGGCGTTTCGTCTGAAATAAAGGTGGCGCGAGCAGCACTTCATTACTGGGAGGAGCCGTGCATATCAGGAAAAAGAGGAAGTGGGGCAGTTTTTTTCTCAGGCTGCAGCCTGCACTGCGTGTTCTGCCAGAACAGGGAGATTTCTGACGGAAAAGAGGGAAAGGTAATCAGTAAAGAGCGGCTTAGTGATATCTTTATAGAACTGGCGGGCAAAGGCGCAAATAATATCAATCTGGTCACACCGGGGCAGTATATCCCTGATATAGTGTGGGCGGTAAACGATGCAAAAAGCCGTGGCATGAAGCTTCCTATTATATACAATACGAGCGGATATGAAAATGTGACAGAGCTAAAGCTGCTTGAGGGCATAGTGGATGTGTATCTTCCGGATTTTAAATATATGGACAGTACGCTTTCGGCAAGGTATTCAAGGGCAAAAGATTATCCGTCTGTCGCAAAGCAGGCGCTTTCAGAGATGGTCAGGCAGCAGCCGGATGTCGTGATTGACGATGCGACAGGACTCATACAAAAGGGAGTTATTGTGCGACAGCTTCTACTGCCGGGACATGTGAATGATGCAAAGGCTGTACTTAAGTACCTGTATGATACATATCATGATCACGTATATATAAGCATGATGAGCCAGTTTACGCCGATTGCACTAAAGGATTATCCTGAGATAAACCGCACAGTGACAAAGAGAGAGTATGAAAGACTTGTTAACTATGCCCTAGAAATAGGAATCACGAATGCATTTATACAGGAGGGGGACGTGGCAAAGGACAGCTTCATTCCGGCATTTGACTGTGAGGGGGTATGATATTTACCGTTTTTCTTAATAAAATAGTAAGAATTGGCAGGCAAAAATGACTGGATTTTGTGACACCGGTGTAGTACTATGGTTATGTGATATTTTTTAACTGTGAAGGTACTGAACAGTTACGATATTTTGTTATTACTCACATCCCGGTGTGACAGACGATAATGTTTTTAATCACACAGGATACATTATTCAATAGAGGATACATTGATGAAAAATATAGGAGAACAGCAGATAATAATTGAATGTCCGAATACTATCTTTCATCTATACATTGACAGTGAGGATGAGCTTTCAAAGGTTAAGGTGTTTATGAACAATATAAAGCATGTTGATTCGATAAGTCTGCATGATATATACAACTGGTGCAACAGACAGCATTTGCAGTACACGACGACATTTAATTATGACAGTAAAATGACCTGGACAGAAATGATAAAATCCTACATATTTTACTTCAGACAGAAGCTTAGATATGTAAATAATAGTGATAGGATGATAGAAACATGAGATACCCTGAATTTCTAAAGGATAGAGGAACAATAGGCTTTGTGGCGCCCTCGATGGGCTGTACAACAGAGCCGTACAGGAGTGCCTTTGACAATGCCATTAAAAGGTTTCACAGCATGGGTTATAAGACGATAGAGGGACCTAACTGCAGGTGCGACAGTGGCATAGGTATCAGCAATACACCTAAGAAGTGCGCAGAAGAGCTGAACGAGAGCTATGCTTCTGTTGACAGTGATGTGCTTATATCATGTGGTGGTGGCGAGCTGATGTGCGAGGTAGTGCCTTATATTGATTTTGAGCGCGTGAAGCAGTCAAAGCCGAAATGGTACATGGGCTATTCCGACAACACGAATTTCACATTTTTGGAGGCTACTATTGCAGATACAGCAGGTATTTACGGGCCGTGTGCGGGCAGCTTTGGCATGGAGGTGTGGCATGAGTCACTTACCGATGCATTTAATCTGCTTTGTGGCAGGAAGCTTTCATTTACCAATTACCCTATGTGGGAGAAGGAATCGATAAAGGATGAGAATGCTCCGTTTGTGGGCTACAACCTGACTGAAAAGTCGTGTATCAGCTCTATTCCTGCGGTGGCAAAGGAAAGCATGCTTACCATGAGAGGCAGGCTGCTTGGTGGCTGCATGGATTGTCTTATCAATCTGCTTGGTACATCGTTTGACCATGTAAGGGAATTTAATGAGCGCTACAGTGATGATGGTATCATATGGTTCCTTGAGGCTTGTGACCTTAATGTGATGGGCATGAGAAGGGCTATGTGGCAGATGAAAAATGCAGGATGGTTTTCAAATGTAAAGGGCTTTCTTATCGGACGCCCGGCGCACTTCGGAGAGGAAATGTTTGGAATAGACCACAGACAGGCGCTTTCATCACTGCTTAGAGATTTTAATGTGCCAATCATCATGGATCTGGATATAGGTCATATGTCGCCAATGATGCCTGTGGTATGCGGAAGCATGGCAGATGTCAGCTTCGACGGAAGCAGCTTTACAATTTCGTATGATATAGAGCAGTAGATTGGAGGAAAAATGATTAGATCAATAAAGAAAAAAGCAAAGAGTATTGTATGTAGCGTGCTTGCTGCGGTGACACTGTTTACGATGAATCCGGCAGTATTTGCAACAGAGACAGCTACGCAGACGGATACAGTTTCAAGTGTTGATGTATCAGGCAGTGACGCAGCTGATAAGAGTAACACAGACAGTACTGCAGACAGCACAACGACAGCCGGCAGTGAGACAAACGACAAGGTGACCATCAGCAATAATGATAAGCCATACTTAAGTCTTGGAGCAGACCTCACACCGGATCAGAGAGCGACAGTGCTTGGATTTATGGGAATCGAGCTCACTGATCTGGACAAGTACGATGTGGTCTATGTAAATAATGATGAGGAGCACAAGTACCTCGATTCATACATCAGCAAGAGCGAGATTGGCACAAGGTCACTTTCCTCAGTACTCATTACAGAGGATAAAAAGGGTGCGGGTCTTAGTGTTTCCACACACAATATCAATTACTGTACGGTAGGAATGTACAAGAATGCGCTTGCCACAGCAGGCATAGCTGATGCTAAAATCATAGTCGCAGGACCTTTCCCTATTTCCGGAACGGCAGCACTTGTAGGTACACTAAAGGCATACGAGGAGATGACAGGCAAGAAGCTTGACGACAAGGTGACAGACGCAGCGATGGATGAGCTTGTCACAACAGGAGAGCTCAACAAGAGCATTGACGGCGATTCGCAGGATATCGAGGCAATGATTGCAGACCTAAAGAAGCAGCTTGCCGATGGAAGGCTCAAGGATGAGAGCCAGATAAAGGATGCGATAAAGGAGGCTGCAAAGGATTACGACCTGAAGCTTTCTGATGATGATATTGCAAAGCTGACATCGCTTCTTATGAAGCTTAAGGATGCCAATATCGACTGGGATTCAGTCATTAACCAGGCACATGACTGGGCATCAAAGCTTGGCGATAAGATAAATGACCCGGGCTTCTGGGAAAAGATTGGTAACTTTTTCATGGATTTATGGGATAAGATAAAATCCCTGTTCAGCTAGAAAAAGCTACAGGAGACAGTAAGAAAAAGCAGAATATGAATCAGATAACTCCCTGAAACGTAAGCATGAGCTGCACGTTGAAGGGAGTTTTTATATTATGATTAAAGGGTCAAAAGGTATCATCGATGCATGCTTGCATGCAATTCGATTAATCATAAATGAGGGGCAAAATACCTTTTGACCCTCATATCAATAAAAAAATAATAAATTTCTGCCGAATACATTGATACAAAGGTCATATTCTATTATAATTAAATGGATAATGGATTAATGTAAACAATGCACATAAGAAAGAGGGGATTTGATGATAAAGATAAATAAATTTCTGGCAGCCTCTGTCGTAACATTGTCATTAGCTGCATGTGACCTGGCACCATACAGCAGCATAGCAGTCTATGCGGATCAGGCGGCTAAGGTTGTGTGTGATGAGAGATACTGGGTAGCGGCGAGAAGCGGACCGGGAACAGAGTATGAGCTGGAGCACAAGCTTTCAAACGGCAAGGATATTACTATTCTTGAGCAGACCACAGGTGCAGACGGCAAGGTGTGGTACAAGGCAAAGTACAATCTGGCAGCAAATAACGAGGAGTGTGTCAGCTATATAAGGTCTGATTTTGTATCAGCAGGTACAGCTGCATCAGACAATGCGCAGACAGGGGATGCTTCGGCAGACACCGGCAATGCGGATGCCATACAGCAGAATAATGAGGAGCAGCTTGCCATTGCAACCGCATCGGGAGCATATGCTACAGGTACGATTACAGGTGGCAATGTGTATGTCCGCAATGCAGCAGGCACATCCGGCACTACCAAGGTTGTCTCACTCAACTGGAACCATCAGGTTGACATAATTGGAGAGACCAGGGTAAACGGTGTGGTCTGGTATAATGTCAAGGGTACTTTAAACGGCAAGGCATTTACGGGCTGGACTATCAGTACATACATAAAGGTGACATACAATAATAGCGGAGACAATACCGATTTTGTCACGGCTATGAAGAATGCAGGCTTTCCTGACAGCTATATTCCAAACCTTACAGCACTTCACAATAAGTATCCAAGCTGGACATTTGAGGCTGTAAATACAGGTTTGAATTGGGATACGGTGATTGAAAATGAGAGCGTACATGGAATAAACTTAGTATCTAAAAATGCAGATAATGCAAAAAAATCAACGGAAAATGGTGCATATAACTGGGAAACAAATAAGTGGTTTGAATATGAGCCAGGATGGGTAGCTGCAAGCAAGGATTACATTGCATATATTATGGATCCAAGAAATTTTCTTGATGAAACAAATATTTATCAGTTTCAAAGTCTTGTATATAGTTCTAGCGAAAACTTATCAGGTGTTCAATCAATCGTTAAGGGAACCTTTATGGAAGGAACTAAGAACTATTCTAACAATGGTGAGAAAATAGATTATGCTAGGACATTTTTAGATGTTGCAAAAGCCACAGGAGTTAGTGCATATCACTTATCTGCGCGAGTTAAACAGGAACAGGGAAAAGGAACGAGTCCTCTTATTTCTGGGGTATATTCGGGTTATGAGGGGTATTATAATTTCTTTAATTTTAGTGCGACTGGAAGTACAAAGGAAAAAATATACCAAAATGGTTTAGCGTATGCTAAGAAGAATGGATGGTCAAGTAGGACAAAATCCATATCCGGAGGGGCGGAAAAGATTGCAAAAGATTATGTCAATAGAGGTCAAAATACAATTTATTTTGAAAAATTTAATGTGGTTGATAGTAAATCACTTTATAGCCATCAGTATATGGCAAATGTGACAGCTGCAATTACAGAAGGACAAAATCTGTCAAAAGGATATTCTGATAAGAACCAGGCATTTGTATTCAAAATTCCTGTATACAACAATATGCCATCGTCTGCAGTTGGTTTTAATAAAGCTGGTGATACTAACAACTATCTGCAAGCACTGTCAATAAGTGGAGTGTCACTCACACCTGTATTTAATGGAGTAACAACAAGTTATTCAGCGGTTGTTTCAAATGCTATAAGTTCAGTGACTGTCTCAGCAAATGCTGTATCAGGTAATAGTTATGTTTCGGGTACAGGTAATTATTCACTTGCTGTTGGAAATAATACAATAAAAATAAATTGTAAGTCACAAAGTGGTGAAACAAGAACATACACAATCACTATAAACAGACAAACATCAGCTAATAATACAAATAATACTGCGTCTGGTACAGATGTAAATATTTCATCTGATACATATAAAATAGGAACATATATTACTGGAGTTGCACCAGAAACAATGGCGTCATCATTCATAAAAAATATTTCGGTTTCTGCATCTGGTTCAATCAAACTTTTAACGGAATCAGGAAAAGAAAATACAGGAACAGTTGCAACAGGAAATAAGGTTGCTGTATATGATCTTTCTGGTAATTTGAAAAAAACATATGATATTGTAATATATGGCGATGTGTCAGGAGATGGAGTGGTCAATGTAAAGGACTCTATGATAATAAGACGACATATTATTGGAAGAAGTACATTGAGTGGTGCATATATGGAAGCAGCTGACACTAGCAAAGATGGTACCATAAATGTAAAAGATTCTATGATTATACGTAACCATATTCTCGGCAGAAAAAATATAGAGCAATAGAGGTAAGAAAATGAAAAAGATTACAAGTTATATTTTATCAGTTTTGATAATGACTATAGTTGTGTTTTCAAATAAGAATATTGTGTTGGCAGCAGGAAGTATTTCTGTTTCAGCAAGTAAAACAACAGTGAAAGTTGGAGATGTTGTGACTATAAGTACATCTATTTCACCAGGAGAGTATGGAGTAAATGCAACATTAACAAAGAGTTCGGGAGCTTTTGAGTTTGTAGAAGGAGATAATATATACTCTGATGGAGGAACTCCAAATAATTCTATAAAAGTTAAAGCTGTTTCGGAAGGTAGTTGTACCTTTTCAGTTCGGGTGATTAATGCGTTTGATGACCAATTGAAAGAGACATCTATGTCATCTGGCAGTGTTACTATTACAGCTACATCAGCTTCATCAAACAACGATTCAAACAGCAACAAGGATAACAAGGACAATTCCGGCAGCAATACCGGCAATGACAGCAATGCAAATAAAGATAATGAAAACAAAGAGGAAAAGAAATCCTCAAACGCATCTCTTGGTTCGCTTGTTATCTCAGCAGGTACGCTTTCCCCTGAGTTTTCTGCTGCGACAAAGGATTACACAGCTACAGTAGATTACAGCTGTTCAAGCCTTGCCGTTACAGCAAATCCGGCTGATTCCAAGGCGAGTGTGACATCCGTCACAGGCAATGATTCACTTGAGGTTGGAGAGAATACGGTCAGCGTTGTTGTGACAGCAGAGGACGGCAGCACAAGCACATACAATATAGTTGTTACCAGAAGAGCCGAGGATGATCCGGAGAATGCAGATAAGCAGGATAACTGGAAGAAGTTCGATATAAATGGCACAGAGTGGACTATGGTAAATGACATTCCGGAGGATGTTGTTCCTGAAGGCTTTGAGCACTCAAAGACAGTGATTGACGGACTTGAATACAATACCCTTCATGGCACCTTTGGTGATATCACGCTTGTGTATTTACAGTCGGAAAGCGGCAATGGGCTTTTTGTATATGATGCAGCACAGAATACAGCATATGAGTTTGTCCGTATCAATTCAGAGTCACATTTTATAGTGGTTTTACTGCCTAAGGTGGATGATGTGCCTGAGGGATATAATGAGATATCGCTCTCCATAGAGGGCAAGGGTGTGGCAACAGCCTACCAGACCAAAGGCGAAAAAACCGATGATCAGACAAAGGATTTTTACCTCATATACGCTATGAATGACAATGGTGAGAGTGGCTGGTACACATATGATAGCGTAGATGGCACATATATGAGAACTGAGCTCAGTACACCTACAGTGGCACAGGAGGAAAATGATACAACAAAGAGTGAGCTTGTCCCGGGAATTGCCAATAAATATCTTGTTTTAGCTGCAATACTGGTTCTTATTATCATTATTCTGTTACTGTTGCTTATTGTATCAGCTGTGAAAAACAGAAAATATAAGGCAATGGACTATCATGATGACGATGATGATGTAGATGATGCAGCAGAAGATGTATCAAATGAAGCTTTGAAAGAAACAACTGATGAAACTGCGGACGAGATAGCAGATGAGCTGGAAGAAGAGGTTACAGAAGAGCCGTTAGATGAAGTGGCAGAAGAAGCTGCAGAAGAGTCGGTGGATGAAGTGGCAGGAGAAGCTGCAGAAGAGTCGGCAGGTGAAGCCGCAGAAGAAACAGCAGATGAAGCTGTAGAAGAGCCGGCAGATGAAGTCGCAGAAGAAACAGCGGAAGATGTTGCAGATGAGCAAAAGATGGCTACGGATGAAAATATATCAAATGCATCCTATGTCGGAAGAACCGTAGAAATTACACCTGATTCTAAGAAAGCTGTTGAGAATGAAAACTCTGAGTTTGATTTAAAAGACGATTCAAGGCAGGAAAACGTTTCTGACACAGAAAACGATGCTGATGAGGATGCTTTAAAGAATCAGCTTCAAATGGCACTTGATGGCTTTGTCAATGATGGAAATAAGCCGTCTGAGACTATAGACAGCAGTGCAAAGGATGACAATGAAGATGACAGCAAAGATGATGATTTGCAGTTCATCGACTTAAATTAGTGAATATGACTGGAGGATATGACTTGAAACCATATACAAGTAAGGCTAAAAAAGCAATAGATTTGGCTGCACGTATATCAAAGAAAATGAATTACAGCTATATTGGAACAGAGCACATACTGGCTGGTCTTATAAAAGAGGGCACCGGTGTGGCAGCTGAGGTTCTAACAGCCTGCAATGTGGAATATGATAAGCTTATTTCGATGATTGAAGACCTGATTTCACCGGGGGATAACATCGAAGTGATGGAAAGGGATGGCTATTCACCAAGGACACAGAGAGTATTGGAGCGTGCATCGGAGGAAGCCGATAGATTTGAGTGCAATGAGATAGGTACAGAACACTTGCTGATGGCTATAGTACTGCAGGGAGACTGTGCAGCTGCAAGACTTTTAAACACCATGGGTGTTAACAGTCAGAAGATGTTTATAGATATTCTTGGTGCGATGGGTGAGGATCCGTCTGCATACAAGGATCTGATGAAAAGCTACAATACATCATATAATTCTGCGACTCCTGTATTAGATCAGTATTCCAGAGATTTGACAGATATGGCAGAGGCAGGGCTTCTTGACCCTGTTATAGGCAGAAAAAAGGAGATGGAGCGCGTTATCCAGATACTTTGCCGCCGTGGCAAAAACAATCCATGTCTGATTGGAGAGCCGGGAGTGGGCAAGACCGCTATAGTAGAAGGACTTGCGCAGGATATAGTCAGTGGCAATGTTCCGGATATTCTTTTGGGAAAGAGACTGGTTTCTCTTGATATGTCCGGGCTTGTAGCCAAATCAAAGTATCGTGGTGAGTTTGAGGAGCGTATCAAGAAGGTGATAAGCGAGGTTTCAAATGCCAAAAATGTACTGCTTTTCATTGATGAGCTTCACACTATAATAGGTGCAGGAGGAGCAGAAGGGTCGTTAGATGCATCTAACATATTAAAGCCTGCGCTTGCCAGAGGCGAGGTACAGGTAATCGGCGCCACTACCATAGAAGAGTACCGCAAATACGTGGAAAAGGATGCTGCGCTTGAGCGCCGTTTCCAGCCGGTGATGGTTGAGGAGCCGGGTGTGGATGAGACAATAGAGATACTCACAGGATTAAAGGGACTCTATGAAAAGCATCATGGTGTCATCATAACAGATGAGGGTGTGAAAGCAGCAGTAAACCTTTCTGCACGATATATAAATGACAGATTTTTACCTGATAAGGCGATAGACCTGATGGATGAAGCGGCAGCCAGGATAAGGCTTAAGAATCTGACATCATCTGACGAGCTGCTTGCACTGAAAAAAGAGATAACAGATAAGCAGAACCAGTTGGAAAATGCTTTGTCGAAAGGAGATCTCGCAGCTGCCGGCGCGCTTATGTCGGAAAAGGAAGTGCTTGAAAATAAACAGCAGAAGCTTATCAGAAAGAATCGTCGCACAGGAGCCAAAAATCAGCCTGTAGTCGGCGAAAATGAGATAGCGGATGTAGTATCGGGATGGACCAAAATACCTGTAAATAAGCTTACAGAGTCAGAGGCAGGACGACTTGCAAAGCTTGAACAGATACTTCACAAGCGTGTAATAGGACAGGAGGAGGCTGTTTCTGCTGTTGCAAAGGCAGTCAGACGAGGCCGTGTTGGTTTAAAGGATCCTAAGAAGCCGATTGGCTCATTCCTGTTTTTGGGACCGACAGGAGTAGGTAAGACGGAGGTGTCAAAGGCGCTTGCTGAGGCTGTCTTTGGCAAAGAAGATGCCATGATACGTGTTGACATGTCAGAGTACATGGAAAAGCATAGTGTTTCAAAGATGATTGGTTCACCACCGGGATATGTGGGCCATGAGGAGGGCGGACAGCTCTCAGAGAAGGTCAGACGCAATCCTTTTTCTGTTATACTGTTTGATGAGATAGAAAAAGCACATCCTGATGTGTTCAATATACTTTTACAGGTGCTTGATGATGGTAGAATCACTGATTCACAGGGGCGCACGGTTGATTTCAAGAATACAATAATCATCATGACATCAAATGCAGGAGCTTCTTCTATTATAGAGCCAAAGCGCCTTGGATTTGGTGCAGGTGATGACGAAAAGCAGGATCACGAGCGTATGAAGAACAGTGTCATGGAGGAGGTCCGTCGTATATTTAAACCTGAGTTTTTGAACCGAATCGACGAGACTATTGTATTTAGAGCTCTCAACAAGGATGACATGAAGCATATAGTGACACTTCTTGTAAAGGAGCTTAAGAAACGCTGTAAAGAACAGCTTGATATAGAGCTCACAGTGCGCGACAGTGCAAAATCCTTTATCGTGGATAAAGCCTATGACAGAAAATATGGCGCAAGACCTCTTAAACGAAAACTTCAGGAGGAGATTGAAGACCGTATGTCAGAGGATATTATTACCGGCAAAATTAAGCGCGGCAATAAGGTAATAATTTCTACGAAAAACAAACAAATTTCATTGACTGTTGAGTAGAATTGGATTTATAATTAATATATCAATATAGCTACGGGAGGATAAAAATGGCTGTAATAAGTGAATTAATCCGTACTGAGGAAAACGGAAAGCTCAGCTTCGGAGATTATACATTGGCTGCAAAGGCAAAGCTTGACAATTTTGAAAAGGATGGAGATATCTACAAGGTAAAGACCTTTAAGGAGATTACAAAGCTCGAAAGAAACGGACTCTTTGTATACGAGTCTGTTCCGGGAACAGCGGTTATGGATTTCGAGGAGACTGCTGATACAGTGACATTTACTGTGGAGGGACCTGAGGATGCTCAGATTACTCTTGGCCTTGAAGAGGAGGCAGAGTACGAAATTGATATAGCTGGAGCTGTTGCAGGTACTATGAAGACAAATCTCGGCGGCAAGCTCAGCTTAAGCGTAGAGCTTGAGGGTGTTGATTCAGTCGATATCAAAGTATCAAGAAAATAGAGCATATTTTTAGCCCGGTGAAAGCCGGGCTTTTTGTATTTTATAAAGGAGAACAATATGGCAAAAGGAAAGACCTCTGTATTTTTCTGCCAGGAATGTGGTTATGAATCGGCAAAATGGATGGGACAGTGCCCGGCCTGTAAGGAATGGAATACATTTGTAGAGGAAACCGTAGATAAAAAGTCGATAAGCTCGTCGGGAAAAGTAAAAAAAGAATCAAAGGCGGCACAGGTTCTGCCTCTTTCGGCAGTAAAAAGCGAGAAAGAGGAGCGTATAGTGACAGGTATAGCCGAGTTTGACAGAGTGCTTGGTGGAGGAATTGTGAGGGGGTCACTTGTGCTTGTGGGAGGAGATCCGGGTATAGGAAAATCCACGCTTCTACTTCAGGTATGCAGGGAACTTTCACAAAAAAAGGTGCCATTACTTTATGTGTCAGGTGAGGAATCTCTGCATCAGATAAAGATGCGTGCCGACAGACTTGGTGATTTTACGGATTCACTGGAGCTTTTATGTGAGACAAGTCTTGATATAGCAAAGGACGTGGTTCAACGAAAAAAACCGGAGGTTGTTGTAATAGATTCCATCCAGACTATGTACAATGAGGAGATAGCGTCGGCACCGGGCAGTGTCTCACAGGTCAGGGAGACAACCGGAGTGCTTATGCAGCTTGCAAAGACTCTGGGTATTTCTGTTTTTATAGTAGGACATGTGACAAAGGATGGTGCGGTTGCGGGGCCGAGGACGTTAGAGCATATGGTTGATACTGTGCTTTATTTTGAGGGTGACAGGTATGAGTCGTACAGGATACTTAGAGGCGTTAAGAACAGATTTGGTTCGACCAATGAGATAGGCGTATTTGAAATGAAGGCGGAGGGACTTGTTGAGGTGGAAAATCCGTCGGAGTATATGCTTAGCGGTAAGCCAGAGGGAGCATCAGGATCAATTGTCACATGTTCCATAGAGGGAAGCCGCCCGATACTTCTCGAGATACAGGCTCTTGTATGTCACAGTTTTTTTAATAATCCAAGGCGTACAGCAAATGGTACAGATTATAATAAAGTAAATCTACTAATGGCGGTCCTTGAAAAAAGAGCCAACCTGTCACTGTCAGACTGTGACGCTTATGTGAATATAGCAGGCGGTATAAGGATGAACGAACCGGCGATAGACCTTGGGATAGTGCTTGCAATCGCATCAAGCAAAAAGGATATTATAGTGCGTGAGGATACCATATGCTTTGGAGAGGTGGGCTTAAGCGGAGAGGTGCGCGGAGTTACCATGTCCGAGCAGCGTGTGGCGGAGGCAAAGAAGCTTGGCTTTAAAAAGTGTATTGTTCCCAAAGTGTGTCTTGCAGGAGTGTCGCATATTAATGGAATTGAGATTGTCGGTGTGGCAAATATCAAGGAAGCGATAGAGGCTGTCAGATAGTAATTGTGAGAATTGTATATAATAAACAGACAATTTAGAAAATTTGTGTTTTTTGAGGTAGTTTTACTACTTTAATTAATTGCAGAAAATCCGTTGACATATGTGTGCCGGGATGATATTATATCAAAGCTGACTCGCGGGACACATTGAGT
>ULWT01049456.1_pt1 | contig 15531 bp, 9 predicted proteins | sample 1960611 | NCBI WGS metagenome assembly ULWT01 (sample SAMEA4835819, study PRJEB28245) | human gut metagenome | biome: gut microbiome; material: fecal sample | place: Denmark | collected 2008
TCTACCGCTTCCTTCATCTGAGCGTCAGACAAAACGGGAGTCAAAATGAAAACGGTTTCGTAATTGTTCATAAAACGCTGTTTTGTATTGTTATTACTAAATATTTTTTGCGGTGCAAAGGTAGGAACTTTTTTTTATTCTGCAAACAAAAACTTTTATCTTTTCAGAGCAACCTCAATTATGTTTATCCTAGTAAGCTCAGTAGCAAATCAGAATAGAAGACTCTGCCGAAGCCATGAATTAACGTTTTATCCGGCAGAGGAAATGATTAAATTGCCTACTATAAGATTATTATTGAATATAATTTAAACAGGCTCTAAACCAAACAGTTCACCTCTAATAAAAAAGGTGCAGTCAATGGCTCAATATAAACAACTCATTACAAGTAGCTTACAGAGGTTTTCCGTTCATTGTGGTTCAATCCTACATCTTAAAATAAATATATTAATAATATATATATAGGCTCATATCCTTGTACCCCTTTAAACCGGCATAGACACGACAGGAATGAGAAAAATCCCTTCTTTCGCATCCGGAAGTCCGGTCTTTTACCTCCCGAACTTCTTGGTTTGACACGCCAAAGTCCCTTGTTTCGTACACAGAAGTCCCTTATTTCAAGGCTCACCCGGATATTGCACGATCGTCCTCACCTGTAGGGGGAGTCTACATCTTCTTCCCTTTCCTTCAATCGTTTCCCCGTGGCTCTGTCTTTAGCTCCGGGTTTACCCCTACCCATTGGGACAACCGTTTCCCTGCCGATACCGACATCAAATCAGAACCGCAAAGGACCGCCAATTCCTCCCCCCCGTAACTCCTGACTTCGAATTCATTCATCATCGTAATCCCCATCGTTTTATCGTCCCGTAAAGATAAGCAATAATTAGTGATATTCAAAACATAATGACATCTATATTCTACCTTTTCCTACCTGTTACCGCACCGATCTTCGCCGATATTCCCCAAACCGTATTCCTACCTGTTGCGAGGCCCTACCTTCGTGTTGTCATTGATAATGAAAACAGGTAGAGCGACCAATACGAATTCATAAAAATCGATATCTTTGCAATCGGTTATCTGCAACAAACATCAGGACGAATGCGTTATAATTAAAGAAATTAAAAACGATATGACACGAAAACTATATTTTACAATCTTATCACTGCTCTTCATATCTACAATTTACGCTCAATACGTCCCGGACATACTGGGCGATAATTATCTGCGCCGGACCATTCAGATGCCGGATGACTACGAGGGGAAAGTCGTCTGCACGCTTGTCAAGAAGCCACAGTTACCGGAGGCCAAACAGGCAATCTTGTATATACATGGCTACAATGACTATTTTTTTCAGAAACAATTGGGTGACAGCGTGAATGCCCACGGTTATAACTTTTATGCTATGGACCTCCGCAAGTACGGACGCTCGATACTGCCGAACCAGAATCCTTTCTTCTGCAAAAGCTTGAAAGAGTATTTTGCAGACCTCGATACTGCCCTTGCCATTATTAGGGAAGAGGGGAATGACAAAATATTGCTGATGGCACATTCTACCGGTGGATTGATTACCCCGTATTATCTGGACAGCAAAAAAGGTAAACTTCCTGTCGACGGATTGATATTGAACAGCCCCTTTCTGGACTGGAATTTCGGATGGATGATGGAAAAAATCGTGATCCCTGTAGTTTCCTGTATAGGGAAACTATTTCCTAACCTGACCGTACAAGGATACGGGGATGCTTCGTATGCTCATAGTCTGCTCAAACAATTCAAAGGGGAATGGGTATATAATACGGACTGGAAGATGATTAACGGCCATCCGAAAAAAGCCGGATGGATAAACGCCATACAAGAAGCGCAGAAAACAGTGCAGAAAGGGATCGGCCTGGACTGTCCGGTACTGGTGATGTCGTCAAACAAGTCGTTCCCGGAAACAAAAGAATGGAATAACGAATATCTGTCTTCCGACATCGTGCTGGACATACACGATATTCAAAAATACGGACAGAAATTAGGCAATTATGTTACACGTGACACGATACAGAACGGGATTCATGACTTGATACTCTCTGAAAAAGACTCGCGCGACCATGTATATCGCACAGTGTTCGACTGGTTGCCGGGAAAATAAACATTGATTATTCTGATATTTGTATTTTCAGAATGCTTATACTTCTTTTCGAAATGAGATATCCGCCGGTAAGTTTTAATCCTTACCTTTGTCCGGTTAAAATAAATATGGAATGAAAGCCTTACAGACAATCATTGCAGTTGCCACTCTTCTCCATGCTGCAAATACTTTTGCACAGACGGAAGAAGCAGAAGATGCAACCTCATATAAAGCCGAAGTTTTCGGATCGGCCAGCAGCGGATCGACAACTCCGTTCTGGATGGTGAGCAATCGGTACGGGGTAGTTCCCCTAGACGCCAATAACGGCTATCTCAACGCTGGAGTTTTTCATCAACAACATTTTGGAAAGGGATTTCGCTGGAGTGCAGGGCTGGACATTGTAGCTGTCGTACCCCGTTACCGTAATGTGTATATCCAACAGATATATGCCGAGTTAGGATATAAAAGTATGCTTCTGAGTGTGGGGAGCAAAGAAAACCGGCATTCGCTTTGGGATCATTCCCTTAGTTCCGGTGACATGGTTCTCTCCTCCAACGCACGCCCGATTCCGGAAATAAAACTGAGTATGCCGGAATTCACCGTCGTTCCGCTCACAAAGGGTTGGATGCAGGTGAAAGGAGATTTTGCGGTAGGCAAGTCTTTCGATACCAAATATCTGGAAAATTTCTCCAATGGAAAACAAACCTATATAAAGAACGTCCTTTGGCATCATAAATCTTTTTACGTCCGCATCAAGGACACGCAAAACGAATTCCCGCTTTCCGGTATTATCGGCGTGCAACACTGGGCGCAATGGGGTGGAACATCCAGCAATCCGAGAATAGGTGTACAACCTCACTCCCTGAAAGATTTTATCCGGGTAGTTTGTGGTAGCGAAGGCGGAGACAATGCAACTCTTTCGGACCAGGTCAACGTGCTTGGCAATCATTTCGGTTCGTACGATTTCAAACTGGAATATACGATGCCGAACTGGAAACTGGCAGCTTATCATCAGCATTATTTCGAAGATAAATCCGGAATGATATTCGTGAACGGGACAGACGGACTTTGGGGAGCACAGTTGGATTTGCCACGCCTTCCCTGGCTAAAAAAGGTTGTAACGGAATATTTGGTCACCCGCAATCAGAGCGGACCGTTCCATTTTATCATCTTCGATCATGACAAATATCAAGGTCCGGGTGGTGGCGGAGATGATTATTACAATAATATAGAATACATAACCGGTTCTTCCTATTTCGGACAAGGTATAGGATCACCGCTTCTGACTTCCCCCCAATACAATACGAACGGGGATATAGATTTCAAGAATACACGTGTACGTGCCTGGCATTTGGCATTTGAAGGAGACCTGTCGCCAATGGTTTCCTATCGCCTCAGATACACACTCATGAATAGCTGGGGAAAACCTTACGCCCCGTTTCTGGATAACAAAAGAAGCAATTCCGGACAGGTGGAAGTCAAATATCGCCATCCACGCCTGCAAGGTTGGGAATTCACAGGAGCTGTGGCCGCAGATGCAGGTTCACTCTATGAGGATAACGTCGGGTTCAGTCTGAGTGTCTGCAAACGCGGCATTTTAAAATCCTGGAAATAGATTATTTATATTGCTCCCATAAGGCTGACGCAATGATGTCTTGTGTTTTGTCAGCCATCTGCTGCAATCCTTTATGGGAAGCATCCATCCCTTCGGTCGGGATAGGCGGATGAATGACCATTTCCATCTTGTGACGGTGAATATTCAACGAACCGATCGGCAATACGTCAAAAGGTCCGTTCAAGGTGATCGGGACAATCTGTAAATGCTGGTCGGCTGCCATCTGGTAAGCTCCTTTCTTAAAACGGATCATCTTTCCGTTATAAGTACGTGAACCTTCCGGGAATACCACCACCGACGCTCCGTTCTTCAGGCTACGTTCCGCCTCCAACACGCTACGGGCGGCAGCTTTCGGTGTCGAATTATCGACAAAGATAAAACCTGCAGCCCGGCAAGCAGCTCCCACAAACGGGATTTTGGCAATACCGGCTTTCATCACCCACTTGATCGGTACACCCAAAAAACCATATATAAGGAATATGTCGAAAGCGCCTTGATGGTTGGCAACAAATACGTACGATTTCTTCCGGTCTATATTTTCCCGTCCTTTCACCTTCACCGGGCAAAGGGCCAAATGGCAAGTCAGCCATGACCAAATCATTCCCGGATAATAAGCAAATATTCTTTCCCCGCCTAATAGGCAACCAACAATAACCGTAAGGGCTGTCAGTATGGTCAATGCCACAAAAACAGGAACCACAAACAGCCATAAATAGAGCATATAAAGTATCCGTAGCATATATAACTGTATTATTTCACAAATATAAAAGCTAAATTCAATGGTTTCATCATTTTTGTCCCAAAATATTTTTGCAATCGGGTTATTATTGCTTTATTTGCGGTAGAAAAAAAATAATATATAAAATATCTATCACCATGAACGAATTATTGAAAAATCTGGGGGTAATCGTACTCCTTATCGGTGTTATCATTTTGGCTGTACCGGCAATTAACGGAGGATTGTCAAATACTATTCTTCTTACCGGTTTAGGAGTCATTATTCTGGGTTATATCGGTCATATCGTTATAAACAAGAGACTCGGATAATCACACACTTACAAATAAAAAAGTCCGCTCCTTAGGAACGGACTTTTTTATTTTCTGTCCAGGATAATCAGGCTTCCCCTTTCACCCCTCCGATAGGAGGAACAAAATCTTCAAATTTGGCAGTCTTACCATTTGCTTGTTCTTCAAACTTTGCCAGATTATCTTGCAAAGCAAACAACAGTCGTTTTGCATTGTCCGGAGTCAGGATGACGCGACTTTTCACCTGTGCCTTCGGAGCACCCGGCACAACGCGGATAAAATCCAATATGAACTCGGATGAAGAATGTGATATAATTGCCAGATTTGCATACGTTCCCTGAGCCATCTCTTCTGACAGCTCTACTTGAATCTCATTTGTCGGTTTGTTATTTTCCATATTCTTATTATTTGATTATAAATATTCCAAGACAAATATACATATTAAAATCGGAATAGTATCAAATAAAAAGGGCTACCTTCACAGGCAGCCCTTTTTCAGTTGTGTTTTTAATTCTCAATTCTTTAGACCAATGTAAAAAAAATACCTTATTGTGTTTAATATTCTATAATCTCGACGCTTAAACTAAGGCAATTCGTCTTAGTAATTTCATTGTTTATTCAACGTTACAAAGATATGCCTCATACAATTAACCACCAAATACTATTTTATCATTATATGATACTATTCCGTCACAGATAATTCATCTATTTTGCAAATTAGTTTAAAATCATGTTTTAAATCCTAAAACGAGTACGTGCATATTTTTCACGATATTCGGTAGGAGTATTACCTTTTCGTCGCTTAAAAGCCCGATTGAAATTCGATAAGTTATTAAAACCAGATTTATAGCATATTTCTGCTATTGTATCACTTGTGTCAATCAGTCGGCAAACCGCTTCAGCTATACGAATGTCATTCAAATTGTCGATAAAAGTTTTTCCCGTCCACTTTTTCAGAAACCGAGTAAGCGACGCTTCGCTCATATTTATTAACGAAGCAAGTTCGGACAATAAAACCGGACGCTGATAATTTTCATGCAAAAACAACATGATCGTATCCAGACGGTCATTATCTATATTGCTAAAGTTTTCTACAGTATTGATAGCATTTAACTTGCGTGCCTTTTCATCTAACGACAAAGTCTTGAGTATTTCTATCAAACGTAATAAATTGTGAAACGAATCCGGTTTATCACTCGATAGCTTTTTAAGTTCGGGTTGAATACGCAAAATCATTTCACGGCTAAAGACAAGACCGCACGAGGCTTTCTCAAACATATCCTTTATAGTCTTGAAATGACGCTTGTTGATAAAACTATCGAAAAGAGAGGCATGGAACTGAATTGTTATTTCCAAAATATCCGTACTCAGACATTTGTGATTTGAATAAGCATGCTTGGCTCCACCTGCAACCAATAACAGATCAAGCTCTTCCATCTCCTCCACCGAATCACCAACGATTCGAATCGCGCCAGCAGCATTCTCCAAATAGTTCAGTTCAAATTCCGGATGCACATGAAGCGGATAGGAAAAACTACGCTTAGGTCGCTGCATCACCAGAAAACAATCTTCCGGTGAAAGCGGCGTAATTTCTCTTAATACATCTACGGAACCCATAACATTTACTGAACAATTATTCTCGATATAACAGGACAATGGTCTGAAGGATATAAGTTATCCAGACTTTCAGCCAAAACACCATGACGAAGTACTTTGACATTACCTTTTACAAAGATATAATCAATCCATACACGTTCGTCCAAAGGAACACGCCCATAATCGTGAAAAGTCCACTCAGGTCCGTAGCACAAAGGAGCCAATGTACGGGCATGTGTCAAATGTCGCGGATCTTTTTCGTCTGTTAAAACTTTAATCGGATCATCAGTCGGAACAGCATTAAAGTCACCAGTAACAATCACCGGTAGATTTCTGGAAAGCAACTTCACCTGCTTTAAGACTAAAGAAGCCCCTTCATGACGAGCAACCTGTCCCATGTGATCCAAATGAGTGTTCAGAAAGAAAAACTCTTTTCCGGATTTCTTATCTTTGAATATCGCCCAAGTCGCAACACGCTCACAAGCGGCATCCCAGCCTTTTTTGCCCACGGCATTCATATCTTCCGCCAGCCAGAAATTGCCACTTTTGACAACAGAGAAACGATCCTTTCTGTAAAGGATAGGAGAATATTCACCTTTTGTCTTACCATCTTCACGCCCCACCCCGACATAACCATAGTCCGGCAAACAGTCCAATAAATCCGTCAACTGATTATGCAAGACTTCTTGCGCACCAAACATATCGACATCATAAAACTTGATCACATTGGCAGCCAGGTCTTTCCTATACTCCCACCAGTTAGCCCCGTCAGACTTTGTACTCATGCGAATATTAAAAGACATCACATTCATTTCATTATCAAGATGTTCAGCAAAAACAATATTCGTCGAGATCAAAAGGGTGAACAAATAAAATAGTACTTTCTTCATATATGATTTATTTTAATTATCAAGATAATACACAAATATAAGGACTCTGATTTTATTAAACAAATAACAGAAAATAAAAAAGGGCTACCGAATATCGGTAACCCTTCTCTTTTATTTATTCCGCATTTTACTCATCGTCTCTGTCCATAGTATTGAAATCTACGACATTCTTACGATTTGCAAAGATACGTTCGAACTCATCTTTAGCACCGACAACCAATTTGTCGAAATCACGCTGGCCTGTACCGGCAGGAATCAAATGACCACAGATAACGTTTTCTTTCAAACCTTCCAGACGATCCACTTTTCCATTGATAGCAGCTTCATTCAGCACTTTAGTTGTTTCCTGGAAAGATGCGGCAGACATAAAGCTATTTGTCTGCAAAGCGGCACGAGTAATACCCTGAAGAATCTGGTTAGCCGTAGCAGGAACTGCATCACGGACTTCAACCAATTTCAAGTCACGACGTTTCAGCATACTATTCTCATCTCTCAACTTACGAACAGTCACGATCTGACCTGCCTGCAATGTCTGAGAATCTCCCGGATCCGTCACAACCTTCTTGCCCCAGATACGATCGTTTTCATCCATTACCTCCAGCTTATCAACCACCTGCTGTTCCAAGAAGCGAGTATCTCCCGGATCGATGATTTCAACCTTACGCATCATCTGACGAACGATTACCTCGAAATGCTTATCGTTAATTTTTACACCCTGCAGACGGTATACGTCCTGGATTTCATTTACGATATATTCCTGAACAGCCGTCGGTCCCATGATTGCCAGGATATCAGACGGAGTAGTCGCACCATCAGACAGAGGCATACCTGCACGAATATAGTCATTTTCCTGAACAAGCAGTTGCTTGGACAGAGGCACCATATATTTCTTTACTTCACCCAATTTGGATGTAACAGTAATTTCACGGTTACCACGCTTGATCTTGCCGAAACCAACTTCACCATCGATTTCAGAAACGACAGCCGGGTTAGACGGGTTACGAGCCTCAAACAATTCCGTTACACGAGGCAAACCACCAGTAATATCACCGGCTTTACTTACTGCACGCGGAATCTTGACCAAGACTTCACCCGCCTTAACCATATCGCCCTCGTCTTTTACAACGTGTGCACCCAACGGTAATGAATAATTCTTCAGATAGTTTCCGTTTTCATCCACGATGTGTGCAGCCGGAGCTTTTGTCTTATCTTTAGATTCGATAATGATCTTTTCTTTCAAACCGGTCGTTTCGTCACTTTCAACATTGTAAGTAACATTTTCAACCAAACTTTCGAATTCGATCTTACCGGAAACTTCCGATACGATAACGGCGTTGAACGGGTCCCATTCGATAATAACATCCCCCTTCTTGATTGTATCTCCATTCTTGAAGAACAATTTGGAACCATAAGGAATATTGTGAGCCAGTAATACGATCTTCGTTGTCGGATCGACAATACGGAGTTCAGCCAAACGGCTGACAACAACCTGGAATTTCTTACCGTTTTCTTCGCTATCCACAGCACGAAGTTCTTCGATTTCCAGAACACCGTCATATTTAGAAGTGATACTGTTTTCTGTTGCCACGTTAGATGCGATACCACCGACGTGGAATGTACGCAGTGTCAGCTGAGTACCCGGTTCACCGATTGACTGTGCTGCGATAACACCCACAACCTCACCTTTCTGAACCATCTGGTTCGTAGCCAGATTACGGCCATAACATTTCGCACAAACACCTTTCTTGGATTCACAAGTCAATACAGAGCGGATTTCAACACTTTCGATCGGAGAATCTTCGATCTTTTTAGCCGCATCTTCACGAATTTCTTCACCGGCCCGAACGATTACTTCTCCTGTCAACGGATGAATAACATCATGAACGGAAACACGCCCCAAGATACGTTCACCCAGACTAGCGATCACTTCATCATTGTTCTTCAATTCCGTACAAACCAAACCACGCAACGTACCACAATCTTCTTCATTAATGATCACATCATGCGATACGTCAACCAGACGACGAGTCAAATAACCAGCATCAGCAGTCTTCAAAGCTGTATCGGCCAAACCTTTACGAGCACCGTGAGTAGAGATAAAATACTCCAACACGGACAGACCTTCTTTAAAGTTAGAAAGGATCGGGTTTTCAATAATCTGACCACCTTCTGCACCACTTTTCTGCGGTTTTGCCATCAAACCACGCATGCCGGACAACTGACGAATCTGTTCTTTAGAACCACGGGCTCCAGAATCCATCATCATATAGATAGAGTTGAAACCATCATTATCAGCAGTCAACTGCTTCATCAATGTATCGGACAACTTGCTGTTAACATGTGTCCAAGTATCAATAATCTGGTTATAACGTTCGTTGTTGGTAATGAACCCCATGTTATAGTTGTTCATAATCTGTTCAACTTCGTCATAACCTTCTTTCACCAACGCCTCTTTTTCAGGTGGGATCAGAACGTCAGCCAAGTTGAAGGACAAACCACCTTTGAAAGCCATATAATAACCCAGATTCTTGATATCATCCAAGAACTGAGCCGTACGGGCAACACCACAAGCCTTGATCACCTTACCGATGATATCACGGAGAGCTTTTTTACCCAATACTTCATTAATATAACCGACTTCTTCCGGAACAAATTCATTGACCATTAAACGCCCGACAGAAGTTTCGACCATTTTCTTAACCGGATTACCTTCCTTGTCTATGTCGTTCACATATACTTTGATCGGAGCATGGATATCCACTTTCTTTTCATTATATGCGATCGTTGCTTCTTCCGGCCCATAGAAAACAAGACCTTCACCTTGTGTTCCCTTGCGCATTTTGGTTATGTAGTACAAACCTAACACCATATCCTGGGAAGGAACAGTAATAGGTGCACCGTTAGCCGGATTCAGAATGTTATGAGAAGCAAGCATCAACATCTGTGCTTCCAATACGGCCTCGTTTCCTAAAGGCAAGTGAACAGCCATCTGGTCACCGTCGAAGTCGGCGTTGAATGCCGTACATGCCAACGGGTGCAACTGAATAGCTTTACCTTCGATCAACTTTGGCTGGAATGCCTGAATACCCAAACGGTGCAGTGTCGGTGCACGGTTCAGCAATACCGGATGTCCTTTCATTACGTATTCCAAAATATCCCAAACCACCGGCTCCTTACGGTCGACGATCTTCTTAGCAGACTTAACCGTTTTTACGATACCGCGTTCAATCAATTTACGGATCACGAAAGGCTTATAAAGTTCGGCTGCCATATTCTTTGGCAGACCACATTCATGCATCTTCAATTCAGGACCTACAACGATAACCGAACGGGCCGAATAGTCAACACGTTTACCCAACAGGTTCTGACGGAAACGACCTTGTTTACCTTTCAAACTGTCGGAGAGAGACTTCAACGGACGGTTAGCATCTGTCTTAACAGCACTCGATTTACGAGAGTTATCAAACAAAGAATCCACAGCTTCCTGAAGCATACGTTTTTCATTACGTAAAATAACTTCGGGAGCTTTAATATCGATTAATCGTTTCAGACGGTTATTACGGATAATAACACGACGATACAAATCATTCAAATCGGAAGTAGCGAAACGGCCACCATCCAACGGAACCAACGGACGCAGTTCTGGAGGGATAACAGGTACAACCTTCACGATCATCCATTCCGGTTTGTTACGCCCTCTGGATGCACGGAAGGACTCAACAACCTGTAAACGTTTCAATGCTTCGTTCTTACGCTGTTGCGAACCGTCTGTGCTTGCACGATGGCGCAATTCGTAAGACAAAGAATCTAGGTCCAGACGAGCCAACAAATCATAGATGGCTTCAGCACCGATCTTTGCGATGAACTTATTCGGATCCGTATCTTCCAACATCTGGTTTTCCTTTGGCAGGTTATCCAGAATCTGCAAATATTCTTCTTCCGAAAGCAAGTCCAATTCAGCAATAGTGTCTACACAACCCGGCTGAATCACGACATAACGTTCGTAATAGATAATAGAATCCAGTTTCTTGGTCGGCAAGCCTAACAAGTAACCGATTTTATTGGGCAGGGAACGAAAATACCAGATATGAGCAACAGGTACAACCAAATGAATGTGTCCCATACGTTCACGACGTACTTTTTTCTCTGTAACTTCTACCCCGCAACGATCGCAGACAATACCTTTATAACGAATACGCTTGTATTTACCGCAATGGCATTCATAGTCCTTGATAGGACCGAAAATACGCTCACAGAAAAGACCGTCACGCTCAGGTTTGTACGTACGATAATTAATCGTTTCCGGTTTTAAAACTTCACCACTAGAGTTCTCAAGAATCTCTTCAGGGGAAGCCAGACCGATGGTTATTTTTGAAAAGTTACTCTTTATCTTGTTTTCTTTTCTAAAGGCCATATTTTTTATTTATAAAGAGTTATCAATGAGTAAGTAGATGAGCCGAAACTCATCTACTTATATTGTTTTTGAATTAATCCAGAGTAAAGCTTAAACCAAGACCTCTCAGCTCGTGCAGCAATACGTTCAGAGATTCAGGGATACCCGGTTGTGGCATCGGATCACCTTTCACAATTGCTTCGTAAGCCTTAGAACGTCCAACAACGTCGTCAGATTTGATCGTAAGAATTTCCTGAAGAACATGTGCAGCACCGAAAGCTTCCAGTGCCCAAACTTCCATCTCTCCGAAACGCTGACCACCAAACTGTGCCTTACCACCCAGAGGCTGCTGAGTAATAAGAGAGTACGGACCGATTGAACGAGCATGCATCTTATCGTCAACCATGTGACCCAACTTCAGGAAGTAAGTAACACCCACTGTAGCCGGCTGGTCAAAACGTTCACCTGTTCCACCGTCATACAAGTAGCTCTTACCGTAACGGGGTAATCCGGCTTTGTCCGTCCATTCGTTCATATCATCTAATGTTGCACCATCAAAGATAGGAGTAGCAAATTTAACCCCCATCGTCCGGCCTGCCCAACCTAACACAGCTTCAAAAATCTGTCCTAAGTTCATACGAGAAGGTACACCCAGCGGATTCAAACAGATATCAACCGGAGTTCCATCTTCAAGGAATGGCATATCTTCCTGACGGACGATCTTGGAAACAATACCCTTGTTACCATGACGACCGGCCATCTTATCCCCAACCTGGATCTTACGTTTCTTAGCAATGTAAACCTTAGCCATTTGAACAATACCAGTAGGCAGTTCATCGCCGATCGTAAGATCAAATTTCTTACGTCTCAACTCAGCATCCAGTTCCTTATATTTCTTCAAATAATTCAGAATCACCTGCTTGATAAGTTCGTTCTTATCAGCATCGGCAGTCCATTTACTTACTTGGATAGAATTATAATCCAATTCTTCCAGAGCCTTGCGAGAGAACTTAACTCCCTTCGCAATAATCTCTGTATTCATATAGTCTTTAACTCCCTGAGAAACCTTACCATTAGTCAAAACCAACAGTTTATCAACCAACAAGTTCTTCAGGTCAGCCATCTTCATTTCGTATTCCTCATCCAATTTAGGAAGAATAGCCTTGTCTGTCAGTCTGGACTTACGCTTCTTGATGGCTTTCGAGAATAAAGCAGTTTCAATAACTACACCACGAAGAGACGGGGTTGCTTTCAAAGAAGCATCTTTCACATCACCAGCCTTATCGCCGAAAATTGCACGAAGCAATTTTTCCTCTGGAGAAGGATCAGATTCACCCTTCGGAGTAATCTTACCAATTAAAATATCACCCGGTTCAATACGAGCACCCACACGGACAATACCTCTTTCATCCAAATCCTTAGTTGCTTCTTCGCTGACATTCGGGATATCGGAAGTCAACTCTTCCATACCACGTTTCGTTTCACGAACCTCCAAAATGTATTCGTCAACGTGAACTGAAGTAAAGAAGTCTTCACGGACCATACGTTCGTTCAAAACGATAGCATCCTCATAGTTGTAACCCTTCCACGGCATATATGCCACTTTCACGTTACGTCCCAAGGCCAACTCACCATTCTGAGTAGAATAACCTTCCGTCAGGATATCGCCAGCCTTCACACGCTGACCACGATGACAGATCGGACGCAGATCGACAGTCGTACTTTGGTTAGTCTTACGCCACTTCGGAATATTGTATGTCTTAACCGCATCTTCGAAACTTACGAATTCTTCATCTTCCGAGCGGTCATATTTGATCTTGATACAAGTTGCATCCACAAATACAACTTCTCCCTCACGTTCAGCCATGATCTGGGTACGTGAATCACGAGCAACCTGCGCTTCGATACCTGTACCAACGATTGGAGCATCCGTACGCAGCAAAGGAACAGCCTGGCGCATCATGTTAGATCCCATCAATGCACGGTTAGCATCGTCATGTTCCAAGAACGGAATCAAAGAAGCCGCAATAGAAGCAATCTGCTGTGGAGCAACGTCCATCAAATCGATCTCCGTAGGAGGCACGACCGGGAAATCAGCTTCAAAACGAGCTTTCACTCTATCACGAACAAACTTGCCGTTATCATCCAATGGAGCATTCCCTTGGGCAATCGTCAATTCTTCTTCTTCTTCTGCAGTATAATATTGTAAACCTTCCTCAGAAAAGTCCACCTTACCATCAACAACCTTACGGTACGGAGTAGAGATAAAACCAAGATCGTTAATCTTAGCATATACACACAAAGAAGAGATCAAACCGATGTTCGGTCCCTCAGGAGTTTCAATTGGACAAAGACGACCATAATGCGTATAGTGTACGTCACGAACCTCAAATCCAGCACGTTCACGAGACAGACCACCCGGTCCCAATGCAGACAAACGACGTTTATGCGTAATTTCAGCCAGTGGATTTGTCTGGTCCATAAACTGAGACAAAGCATTCGTTCCGAAGAATGAGTTAACGACAGAAGAAATAGTCTTCGCGTTAATCAAATCAATCGGAGTAAACACTTCATTATCGCGTACATTCATACGTTCACGAACCGTACGAGACATACGAGCCAAACCAATACCGAACTGGTTGTACAGCTGTTCGCCCACTGTACGCACACGACGGTTGCTCAAATGGTCGATATCATCAACGATCGCTTTCGAGTTGATCAACTCAATCAGATACTTGATGATCTCGATTATATCTTCTTTTGTCAAAACCTTAATATCATCGCTGGTAGTAAGGTTCAACTTCTTATTAATTCTGTAACGGCCAACTTCACCTAAATCATAACGCTTTTCAGAGAAGAACAGGTTCTGAATAACTTCACGGGCACTTGCTTCATCTGCAGGTTCTGCATTTCGCAACTGACGATAAATATACAGGACAGCTTCCTTTTCAGAGTTACTAGGGTCTTTCTGAAGCGTATTATAGATGATAGCATAATCTGAAAGATTCTGGTCCTCACGATGTAATAGAATGTTTTGCGTGCCAGATTCCAGAATAGCCTCAATATTGTCGCTATCGAGAACCGACTCACGGTCGATGATAACGTCATTACGTTCAATAGAAACAACCTCACCGGTATCTTCATCTACGAAATCTTCCACCCAAGTCTTCAAAACACGAGCAGCCAGTTTACGACCGATCAGCTTCTTCAGGTTAGCTTTCGAAACTTTTACTTCTTCAGCCAGATTAAAGATCTCGAGAATGTCTTTATCGCTTTCAAAACCAATAGCTCTTAAAAGGGTTGTTACAGGTAATTTCTTTTTACGGTCGATGTAAGCATACATCACATTGTTGATGTCAGTTGCAAACTCGATCCAGGAACCTTTAAAAGGAATGATACGCGCTGAATACAACTTCGTACCATTGGCATGTGTACTTTGTCCAAAGAATACACCCGGTGAACGGTGCAATTGTGAAACCACAACACGCTCCGCACCATTTATCACGAAAGTGCCCCTTTCCGTCATATACGGAATCGGGCCCAGATATACGTCCTGTATCACTGTATCGAAATCCTCGTGATCAGGGTCTGTACAATACAGTTTTAACTTCGCTTTTAAAGGCACACTATAGGTTAACCCGCGAGCAATACATTCGTCAATCGTATAGCGAGGCGGATCTATATAGTAATCTAAGAACTCCAACACAAAATTGTTACGCGTATCTGCTATCGGAAAATTCTCGGCAAATACCTTATACAATCCCTCCTTTTTTCTCTTTTCAGGAGGTGTGTCAAGTTGAAGAAAGTCTTGGAATGACTTCAATTGTACTTCGAGAAAGTCCGGATATGGGAACTGATTTTTGATCGAAGCAAAATTAACTCTTTGGTTTTCAGCTGTTGAAGA
>ULWT01000032.1_pt1 | contig 15255 bp, 19 predicted proteins | sample 1960611 | NCBI WGS metagenome assembly ULWT01 (sample SAMEA4835819, study PRJEB28245) | human gut metagenome | biome: gut microbiome; material: fecal sample | place: Denmark | collected 2008
ATAGATAATGATAAAAGTATGAAATCGTTAATAGTTTATCATAAAAAAGATATATTTTTTATGATAGGAATTATGCTTTTAACAGGTGGATTTTCAATGGTGTGGTATTTGTTGATGGTAGTCTTTTTATATTTAATTTTAAATATGAAAAGAAATTTTAAATTTTTGATGAAATTGTTATTATTTATTTTAATTATTATTAGTGGTATAATTTATTTTGTTAATAATTATGCAGATGGATATATTGGGGGTAGGTTAAACACAGCATTAATGATATTAGGTGAGATGGTTTTTTATGGTGGTATAGATATGAATAATGGATTATTTGTAGCTTCATCTAATTTAGCAAGATTTGTAAGTATTTATGATACTGTAATTGATTTTGTTAATAGACCATTGTTAGGATTAGGATTAGGAATAGAAACAGCACATTCTGGTTTAGCAATGTTATTAGTAGACTTTGGAATAATTGGGATATATTTATTATTTAGAGTAGTTTTATATAGAGTTGATAAGTCAATAAAGTATGATAAATTATTTATTTTTTGCTTTTTTATTATAGTTAATATACCTGTAGGAATAAAAAATATAGGTTTTGAAGTTTTTAATATATTATTTATTGAATTAACTAGTTTTTATTTATGTAAAGGAAGTGAAAAAAAACGTTGAAAATTACAATAATTACTGTAGCGTATAATTCAGAATATACAATAGAACAAACTATAACTAGCATATTAAATCAAACATATAAAAATATAGAATATATAATTATAGATGGGGGTTCTAGTGACAAAACAATTAATATTATAAGAAAATATGAAGATAAAATAACTTATTGGATAAGTGAAAAAGATAATGGAATATATAATGCAATGAATAAAGGTTTATTAGTTGCAACTGGTGATTATATACAATTTTTAAATGCGGATGATGCTTTATGTAATAATCACATTATAGAAGATGTGGTAAATACTTTAAAAAAGTATAGATATCCAGATGTTTTTAGTGGAAATATAATATTAGTAGATGAGCAATTTGCTTTAGAAAAATTATTAAAAACTTTAAAATCTGTTGAAGAAATAAAAAATGGAGGCGTTATACCTCACCCAGGAACATTTATCAAAAGAGATATATTAAAAAAATTTAAATTCAATGAGAATTATAAGATTGTAAGTGATTTTGAATTAATACTACGATTGGCATTAGCTAATAAGACATTTATATTTTCAAATATTGCTATTGCTTTTTTTAGTACTGGGGGAATTAGTTCAAATAATGAAAAGTTAAGGAGAGATGAACATTATAAGGTATTAGAAAAGTATATTGGAAAAGAAAAAGCTGAAAATTTTCTTAAACAGGAATATTGTTTTATTAATAAATTAAAGAAATATATAAAAATTAAATTAAAAGATTCAAATTTATTGCTTCGATTTAAATTTATTTTGGGTTGGAAAAAACATCAATGTAATAATAAGTATTGTCGATGGTGTAAAAAAAATAATAAAGGAAAGTGTTGAAATAGGAGATTTTACTTATATAAATGGAGAAAAAATATTTTATGCAAAGATAGGAAAATTTTGTTCTATTGGTTATGGTGTTTATATAGGTAGTGTAGAACATTATATAAATAAAGTGACAACATATCTTAAAAAAAATAAAGTAGCTGGAATGTATGGTTTAGTGGATTTTCCAAAACAAAAAGATAGTATAATAGGAAATGATGTATGGATAGGAAACAATGTGTGTATAAAGAAAGGTGTAACTATTGGTGATGGTGTTATTATTGCAACAGGAGCAGTTGTTACAAAGAATGTGTTACCATATACGATATATGAAGGGGTTCCAGCTAAATTTATAAAAAAATATAAGTGAATAATATTATGTATAAAAAAATAAATGTAATGATTAATAATAGAATCGTAAGAAAAATATTTTTAAATTCTGGCTGGTTATTTTTTGATAAAGTAATTCGTTTAGTCATGGGTCTTATTGTGGGAGCTTGGACAGCTAGATATTTGGGTCCAGAAAATTATGGATTATTAAGTTATGCAAATGCTTTTGTGACAATATATGCAACAATAGTTACATTCGGTATAGATGGCTTAGTTATACGAGATTTATCAAAAGAGAAAAATATTGAAAAGCGAAAAGAAATATTGGGGACAGCTTTTAGAATACGTTTTATTGGTGGATGGATTTCAATATTTATATGTATAGGAACAATTTTCTTAATACAAGAAAATGTATTAATTTCTTTGTTAGTAACTATTATTTCTTTAGGGAATATTTTTCAATCATTTGATACTATTGCTTTACTTTATCAAGCAGAAATTAATTCTAAAATTACTGTAAAAGTAAAATTTATAGCGTTTATTATTACTACTTTATTAAAAATAATTGCTATTTTATTTAATGCAGGGGTAATATGGTTTGCTATCTTAACTATGTTAGAAATAGCATTAGGTGCTATAGGTTTAGTTTATGTTTATAAAGATAATATATTTAAATATGCTGTATCAGTTAAGTTAATAAAATTATTTTTAAAAAATAGCTGGCCTATTTTTTTATCTATGATTTGTATAAATGTATATTTAAAATTAGATCAATTAATTTTAGGTCAATATATGGGAATAAAATTATTAGGATGTTATGCCGCTGCTATTAAAATTTCTGAAATATGTTATTTTATACCCAATGTAATAATTTCTTCATTTACGCCATATTTAGTTAATTGTAGAGAGCATGATAAAATAATTTATAAACAAAGAATACAGCAAGTTTTTGATGCATTGACATATGGTGCTTATTTTATTTGTATAATAATAACTATAACATCTCCTATAATAATGAAAATTTTATATGGAAATAAATATGAAAATGCAGATTTAATACTAATAATACACATTTGGACTTTAATTTTTGTTGGAATAGGTGTATTATTTAGGCAAGTATTGATAATAGAAAATAAAACTAAATTTTTATTATTAACAACAGTTTTAGGAACAGTTGTAGCTGTAGTCTTAGATTTTTGGTTGATACCAAAATATTCATTTTATGGTGCGGTATTATCAATAATATTATCACAAATGATATCAAATTATTTTTCAACTATACTTTATAAAGAGACAAGAGAGTTTTTTTTGATGCAAACTAAGTCGTTGTTGTTAATTAATTTACCAAATTATATAAGGAGATTAATATATTAAATGATAAATATTATAAAGAATAAATTGAAAAAAAACCCCAAAATATATAAAATTTTACAAGTATTAAAGTTTCTATATAATACAAAATGGATAAAATCATATAAATTTAATAAACATCCACAAGTATTGCAATTTCCAATTACTAATAATTGTAATTCTAAATGTGTAATGTGTAATGTTACAAGTAATATTTCAAAGAAAGAAATGACTGTAGATGAATTTAAAAAAATTATAAATGATGATATTTTTAAAGAAATAAAATTAGTGGGTATTAATGGAGGAGAGCCTTTTTTATGTAAAAATTTAATACCTTTTATAGAGATATTAGTAAAAAAAGAAAAATTAGAATCTATAAATATTATATCTAATGGATTTTTAACTAATTCTATATTAGAAAAAACAAAAAAAATATATGAAATATGTAAAAAATATAATATAAAATTTCATATTTCTTTTTCTTTAGATGGATATGGAAAGATTCATGATAAAGTTAGAGGAATACCAAATGTATTTTCTAAAACTATAGAGACAATATCTAGTATTGTTAATAATAAGGAATTTTATTGTGATAGTTATGATATAGGATGTACTGTAGTAAAACAAAATGTTGATTATTTGGTAGAATTAGAAAGTTTTGCTGAAAAAATGAATTGGAATATAAAATTTAGGTTAGGTATAAAGAATGAGAGATTGCATAATTCGAAAATATATGATGGTTTTAGTATTTTAGAAGATAAGCAAGCTAGACAATCTGCAAAAGAGTTTTTCTTTGGACAAATTTTAAAATCTAAAAATTTATATGATCAATATAAATATTGGGCAATTTTTACTTATTTGGACGGTGATGAAAATAGAAAATTAGGATGTGATTGGCAAGAAAATGGTATAACTTTAGATGGTGAAGGAAATATATATTATTGTGCAGTAGAAAGTCCATGTATTGGTAATTTGAAAAATAATGATGGAAGTAAATTATTTTTTTGTAAAGAAAATTTAAAAGTAAGAACTAATATAAGAAAGAATAAATGTAAAAAATGTATTCATGATTATGTGGGACAATTTGAATATAAAAATGTAATAAAATTTTTGTATTGGAAATTTAATAGAAAGTTTGTAATGAAAAAATATAGGTGATATAATTGAAAATTTGTATATTGGGTTGGTATGGTACAGAAACAATAGGTGATAGAGCTATTTTAGCAGGAATTATTTCTTTATTAAAAGAATCTTTTAATGATATTGAAATAAATCTAGGCAGTTTATATCCGTTTTATTCAAAACGAATGATAAATGAAGATAAAGAATTATATAAGATATTAACAAAAACAGAAATAAATATTAATTTATTTAATAGTATGAGTAAAGAAAAATTAAAAGAAAATATAAATAACTCAGATATAGTTATAATTGGGGGAGGCCCATTAATGGATTTAGAAGAGTTATTTATATTAAGATATGCATTTAAATATGCTAAAAAAAATAATAAAAGAAGGTATATTTATGGTTGTGGTATAGGACCTTTATTTAAAGAAAAATATATAAAATGTGTATTAGATATTATAAATTTATCGAATAAGGTAATAGTGAGAGATAGTGTTTCAAAAGAGTATATAATTGAATTAGCAGATAAATTTAATTTTAGTATTAATGAGAAAAATTTTTATGTAGGATTTGATCCAGCAGTTGAGTGTGCAATTAAATATAAAAAATATTTGATAGAAAATAATATAGATAAAGATAATAATATAGTCATTAATTTAAGAGAATTTCCTTTAGAATATAGTAAAAATAATAAAGAAAATATAATAAATAAATTATTAATTACATTAATTGATAAGATATCATTAAAAAATGAAATAAAAATGCTTCCTATGCATTATTTTTATATAGGAAATGATGATCGATATTTTTTATCAAAAATAAAATTTAATGTAAATAATAAAGAAAATTGTATAGTTCAAAATGAACCCTTATCTTTATCAGAGACAATGTTATCTTTTTATAGAGCAGAATTAAATATAGGAATGAGATTTCATTCTGTAGTATTACAAACTATTTTAAATGGAAATAATATTATTTTAGATTATACTGAGCCTAATAAAGGAAAAATATATGGATTTTTAAAGGATATTGATGAAATAAACTTTTATAAAGATAGATATTGGGTTTTACAAAATATGAAAACAATAAATTTTGAGTGTATAGAAAATATAAAAAAACTGAAAAATAAATTACCAGAATTTTTAATAGAAAAATATTATGAAAAAAATAAAAAAATGTATATGGAATTTAATATGTTAATATTTAATAAGGTTTGATAATATGAGAGTATTACACGTAAATGCTAATGATATTCAAGGCGGAGCAGCTAGAGCGGCATATAGAATTCATAAAGGATTATTAGAAAAAAATATATATTCAAGATTAATTGTTTTAAATAAAAAAAGTGATGATTATTCTGTAATTAATATGGGGAAAACTAAAAAACAAAAATTAATATATAAAATACGTTTATTTTTTGATGAAAAATTAAAAAGTTTTTATAGAAAAAGAAAAAGAACAACTTGGAGTGTAAATTTTTTTGATAATAATGAACTCGTTGAGTTTATAAATGATAGTGATTTCGATATAATTAATTTTCATTGGATTAATGCAAGTATGTTATCTATTAAAGATATAGAAAAAATAACTAAGCCAATAGTTTGGACAATGCATGATATGTGGCCGTTTACAGGTGGATGTCATTATTCTAATAGTTGTATTTTATATGAAACTGATTGTAACAAATGTAATCAATTAGATGATAAGAAAAACACTTTTTTGAGTAAGTATATTTTAAAAAGAAAATATATTTGCTATAAAAATATAAGTTATATTTCTCCAAGCAAGTGGTTGGCAAATTGTGCCCAAAATAGTTTTTTATTGAAAGATAGTAATATCCAAGTAATACAAAATGGAGTGGATTTAGAAATATTTAAGAAATTAGACAAAAGTTTTTCTAAGAATGTGTTAAACTTAGATATGTCTAAAAAATATATTTTGTTCGGAGCTATGAATTCTACTAGTGATAAAAGAAAAGGTTATGATTTATTAAAAAAGGCATTAGAAATTTTAAAAAAAGAATTTTATTTGAAAGATGTAGTATTATTAATTTTTGGTGCAAATAAACCGCAATATAATGAAGACTTAGGATTTGAAGTAAAATATCTAGGGCAAATAAGTGATGATGTAACTTTAAGTTTAATTTATAATAGTGCAGATGTTTTTATAGCACCATCTAGAGAAGATAATCTACCTAATACAATTGTTGAAGCTATATCTTGTGGGTTGCCTTGTATAGCTTTTAATATTGGTGGAATGCCGGATTTAATAAAGCATAAAAAAAATGGATATTTAGCAAAGCCTTTTGATATTAAGGATTTAGCAAAAGGAATAAATTTTGTATTAGAAGATGAAAATAGATGGAATAGTCTATCTGAAAATGCGTTAAATAAAGCTCAAAGAGATTATGATATTAATGTTGTAAGTGATAAATATATTGATTTATATAAAAAAATTTTAGGACGTGATGATAAATGAAAAAAGCATTAATTACAGGTATTACAGGACAAGATGGTTCATATTTAGCAGAACTTTTATTAGATAAAGGGTATGAGGTACATGGTATAATTCGTCGTCATAGTACAATTTGTACAGATAGAATAGATCATTTATATGATGATCCAAGTTTAAAAGATAGATTTTTTCTTCATTATGGAGATTTAACCGACTCTTGTAATTTGATGGGATTAATTCAAAGAATACAACCAGATGAAGTGTATAATTTAGGAGCACAATCTCATGTTGCTGTATCTTTTGAAGTACCAGAATATACAGCAGAAGCAACAGGTGTAGGAACAATTCGTCTTTTAGATGCAATATATCAAAGTGGAGTAAAATGTAAATTTTATCAAGCATCAACATCAGAATTATTTGGTGGACTTCCAGGGACAGCACCACAAAGTGAAAAAACACCATTTTATCCAAAAAGTCCATATGGAGCAGCGAAATTGTATTCATATTGGATAACAGTAAATTATCGTGAGTCATATAATATGTTTGCATGTAATGGGATATTGTTTAACCATGAATCACCAAGACGTGGAGAAACATTTGTAACAAGAAAAATAACTATAGCAGTAGCTAAAATAATGGCAGGAAAACAAGAAAAATTATCACTTGGTAATTTAAACGCAAAACGAGATTGGGGATTTGCAGGAGATTATGTTGAAGGAATGTGGAGAATACTTCAACAAGAAAAACCAGATGATTATGTATTAGCAACAAATGAAACGCATACAGTACGTGAATTTGTGGAATTAGCCTTTGCTGAAGTAGGTATAGAAATAGAATGGAAAGGCGAAGGTGTCGATGAAAAAGGATATGATAAAAATACAGGTAAATTACTTGTAGATGTAAATCCTAGATATTTCCGTCCAGCAGAAGTAGAATTATTATGGGGAGATTCTACAAAGGCAGAAATTGAATTAGGTTGGAGACGAAAAGTAAGTTTTAAAGAATTAGTATCTATGATGGTTCGTGAAGATATGAAAAAATATGCTAATAAATAAGGTGGCAATAAATAATGGAAAAGAATGCAAAAATATATGTAGCAGGACATAGAGGTATGGTAGGTTCTGCAATTGTTAGAGCATTAAAAAATCAGGGATATACAAATATAATAATTCGTACATCAAAAGAATTAGATTTAAGAAGACAAATAGATGTAGAAGAATTTTTTGCAAAAGAAAAACCAGATTATGTATTTTTGGCAGCAGCTAAAGTTGGTGGAATACTTGCAAATAATGAAGCACCAGCAGATTTTATGTATGACAATATGATATTAGAAATGAATGTAATACATGAAGCATATAAAAATAAAGTAAAAAAATTGATGTTTTTAGGAAGTTCTTGTATATATCCTAGAATGGCACCACAACCAATGAAAGAAGACTGTTTACTTACAAGTGAATTAGAAAAAACGAATGAAGCATACGCTTTAGCAAAAATATCTGGATTAAAATATTGTGAATATCTAAATAGACAATATAATACAGATTTTATATCAGTAATGCCAACTAATCTTTATGGACCAAACGATAATTATCATCCAGAACATTCTCATGTACTACCAGCACTTATAAGACGTTTTCATGAAGCCAAAGAAAATAACTTAAATGAAGTTGTAATATGGGGAACAGGAACACCATTAAGAGAATTTTTGTATGTAGATGATTTAGCGGATGCATGTGTTTATTTAATGAATACTTATTCTGGAAATGAAACAGTAAATTTAGGAACAGGAAAGGAATTAAGTATTAGAGAATTAGCAGAACTTGTAAAAAAAGTAGTTGGGTTTAAAGGAAATATAACTTTTGATACAACAAAACCAGATGGAACACCAAGAAAGTTATTGAATGTATCTAAATTAGAAAAACTAGGCTGGAAATATAAAACTGAATTAGAGGATGGAATAAAATTAGCATATGAAGATTTCTTAAATAATGATATGCGTGCTGAAAGATAATCATATTAATGAAAATATTAGTAACTGGTGGAGCAGGATTTATCGGTAGTAATTTTGTTTATTATGAATTAGATAATTATCCAAATGATGAAGTAATCTGTTTAGATAAATTGACTTATGCTGGCAATTTGGAAACATTAGAAATAGCAATGAAAAATCCTAAATTTAAATTTGTTAAAGGAGATATTGCAGATAGAGTTTTTGTTGATGAATTATTTGCAAGTGAACAGCCTGATGTTGTAGTAAATTTTGCAGCAGAATCTCATGTGGATAGATCTATTGAAAATCCAGAAATCTTTTTACAGACGAATGTAATTGGTACAAGTGTACTGATGGATGCTTGTTGTAAATATGGTAATATTCGTTATCACCAAGTATCTACAGATGAAGTTTATGGAGATTTGCCACTTGATAGACCAGATTTATTTTTTACAGAAACAACACCACTTCATACTTCTAGTCCATATTCAGCTTCGAAAGCTTCAGCAGATTTATTAGTGCAAGCATATTATCGTACTTATAAATTACCTGTAACTATTTCTCGCTGTTCTAATAACTATGGACCATATCACTTCCCTGAAAAATTAATTCCACTCATGATAGCTAATGTTTTAAATGATAAGAAATTACCTGTATATGGTAAAGGCGAAAATGTACGTGATTGGCTCTATGTAGAAGACCATTGCTCTGCTATAGATTTAATTATTCGCAAGGGAAAAATTGGCGAAGTATATAATATTGGTGGTCATAATGAACGCACTAATTTAGAAGTTGTAAAAACAATTATAAAAGAACTTGGTAAAAGTGAAGATTTAATTGAATTTGTAACAGATAGACCAGGTCATGATCGTAGATATGCTATTAATCCTACAAAAATTCATAATGAACTTGGTTGGCTTCCTGTTACTAAGTTTGATGATGGAATTAAGAAAACTATTGATTGGTATTTGACACATAAATCTTGGTGGGAAAAAATCATAAGTGGTGAATACAAAGATTATTATGATAAGATGTATAAAAATAGATAAATAAAAAGAGAGCTTAGGCTCTCTTTCTTTGTAAGGAGTGATTTTTAGTGAAGGTCTTAGTAACAGGTTATACAGGTCAATTAGGTTTTGATGTAATACGTGAATTAAAAACTAGAAATATAGAATGTATTGGTACAACAAGAAATGAGTTTTCTTTGATAGATATAGAAAAAATGCAAGCTTTTGTTAAAGCATATAAACCAGATGTAGTAATTCATTGTGCAGCTTATACAGCAGTAGATAAGGCAGAAGATGAAGTAGAACTTTGTGATCAAATAAATCATTTAGCAACTAAAGAATTAGCAAAAGTATGTAAAGAAATTGATGCTAAAATGATTTATGTCAGTACAGATTATGTATTTGCAGGTAGTGGCGAAGATTTTTATGAAGTAAATGATGAAAAAGCACCACAAAATGTTTATGGGAAATCTAAACTTGATGGAGAGTTAGCTGTACAAGAGATTTTAGATAAATATTTTATTGTGCGTATTTCTTGGGTATTTGGCAGTAATGGTAAGAATTTTATTAAAACCATGCTTAACTTAGCTAAAAATCATGATAAATTAACTGTAGTTAATGACTAAATAGGTTCACCAACTTATACAGTGGATTTAGCAAAATTACTTTGTGATATGACATTATCTGATAAATATGGTATTTACCATGCTACAAATGAAGGGATATGTTCATGGTATGATTTTGCTTGTGAAATATTTAAACAAGCAGGTATAAAGATAAATGTAAAGCCAGTACCATCAACAGCATTTCCAACAAAGGCTACACGACCACATAATTCAAGAATGAGTAAAAAATGTTTAGATAAAGCAGGATTTAATAGATTACCTGCATGGCAGGATGCTTTATCAAGATATTTACAAGAGTTAAATAGATAGATATAAATAAACCCCAAAGATAATATTTTCTTTGGGGTTTTGTGTTATTCATAATAGATATTGCAATCAAGTATCATATCATCTATTTGTTTATGATCTGTATATTGCCATATCTGGCAGATACGATCAGGATATTCAAGTTTAAAGCTGTTTTCATGGTAATATTGAGCAGACCAGATGGGAATATAATCTGCAAGTAGATTTAAGTCAATGATATTGGTGAGCCAATTATAGGAACTATATAGACCTACATAATTATAATCTAGTTCATTTAGTCGATTGATAAAATTACCAATCATATAGGCTATATTGATATTGTTTTTGAGCATAGATTTATCTTCTGCATCATACCAGATGCCAAGTGGTGGATTTTGTCCATTGAGATATGTTTTGATTTGTTTATCTACCCAATTAGCTTCTGCTATAGCTTTATCAATTGTTGAAGCATGAGCATAATAATATATGCCATAGGGCAGATTATAAGTTACAGCATTATTTACATGTGAGATAAACATTTCATCTAGATGAGTGTATTCACCTATTTTGATAATAACGCCTTGAATATTATTTGCTTTTAGTTTTTGCCAATTGAGTTTTTCTTGCCAAGCTGAGATATCTACTACTTGAAAATTTTGCATAAGTAATCACTCCTTTAATGATTTACTTGCAGTTTAAATGAAGAAATTAAACCTTTTAAGCAAATTTGGGGAAATTTTTTGTTATTTTTATAAAAATTTACGATATGTCGAATACATTTTATTTTTATAAGAGTATAATATAGTTAATTTAAGAAAAAGCGAGATGATTATAATGCTACTTATAAAGGCAGTAGATTATAGGATTTTGGAATTGTGTAAGGCTTATAATTTGAGCATAAATGGCTTGGCAAATAAAGCAGGAATGCCACCTTCAACTGTGGCTAGCTTATTAAGTGAAAAAAGTCGTAATCCTACAGAAGATACTATTTTTAAAATTTGTATTGGTTTTGGTATGAGAATGGATAAATTTTACGCCTCAAATTTATTTGACCTTAAAAATATAAGTTTAGAAAATACTTCGCAGAAAATATATAAAGTTTAAATTCATAACTGCACATATAGCGAAAGGCAAACTATTATGTTTTTGGATAATAGTTTGCCTTTTTTACTTGCTAAGAAAAAATTTTTGATTTAGGGGTTGATTTTTGCAATCTAAGTTGCAAGTAAATAAGTGTAAGGAGTTGATAAGATGAATAAAAAACGGCGGCAAAAGATGTTATCAATTAAAGCTATGATGTATTTTTAAATTTTAAAATTAAGGAGTGATTTTTTATGGCAGATACACGTAAATTAACAATGGTATTTACTTTAGATAATGGAGACGATTTTAAATATAATTTGGCAGCTCCTAAAGATGAATTGACAAAGAGTGAAGTCGATGTGGTTATGCAGAAAATGATTGATACACAGGCTATTATCAAAAATAATCATAAAGCAACAGCGATTAAAGAAGCATATATCACAACTACTACACAAGATGTTTTAGCTTAAGTTTAATTTATAATTTTATAGTTCATTAGGAGGAATGTATTATGGCAGTTAAGAAAAACGCAGAATGTGAAATCATTATTAAAGTGGAAACAGGTACTACTTCTACAGGTAAAGCTAGCTATAGCAGTCGTAGTTTCGGTTATATCAATCCTTCTTTAGCAGAAGATGATATTTTAGATATCGGTCAAAAAATAGCGGGCTTACAAAAATATAATTTAGGTAGTGTAAATCGTCAGGACACAGCAGAAATCGCTGCAGAATAAGGAAAAAGGGGTGCGTGTCACCCCTTTTTCTTTTAAATTATTCTCTTGATGATAGAAAGAAGACGATTAGATGGAAAGACTATTAATAAAAGCTAAAGCTGGAGATAATTATGCTATACAGTTATTATTAAATAAGTATAAGAATTTATTAAATAGTGCTTCTAGACAACATCATTTAATATCTATTCAAGAAGAGGCATATGAAGAAGCCGTGATTAGTTTTTATCAAGCAATTAAGGATTTTAATGAGTCTTTAGGTGTGCCTTTTGCTGGTTACGCTAAAGTAAAAGTATATCAAGGTGTGCATACTTTATTTCGTAGATATCTGCGTATTTGGCAAAATGAAGTATCTTTATCTGCTCAAATGAATACAGATGATGAAGATGAAATAAAAGAATTTGGGGATTTATTGGCAGTAGATGAGGATTTAGCAGATAGTATTTCTTCTAGATTAGATATAATAAAACTTATTCATCAATTGCCACTTAAACAGTGTAAAGTCTTTATCTTAGTAGTATTTAAAGGATTAAAATATAAACAAGTAGCAAAATTATTGCATATATCTGTACAAGCTGTAAGCAAAAATTATCGTAAAGCATTAGCTTTTATTAATAAATCTCTAGAGAAATAAAGAATTAAGGTGATAATATGGAATATATTTTTACGTATATAGCAAATTATGGTTTTCCTATGGTAGTAGCAAGTTTTTTGTTATTTCGCATGGATAAACATTTGGCTAATTTAGAAGAAGGTATAAGACATATGAATGAAACTTTAGCTAAACAGGTCAATCATTAATAAAAATAGAGATTTTCTTCATGATAGATCGAATAAATAATTTCATGAAGAAAATCTTTTTTTATGCTATAATAAATTTTGATTGTATAAAATTGTCACAATTTAAAGTATTTTATTTATTTGAGTAGATTATAGGGAGTAGATTGTTATGAAACGGATTCGCAAAGCTGTTATACCTGCTGCTGGTTTTGGTACTCGTTTTTTGCCAGCGACAAAAGCAACACCTAAAGAAATGTTACCAATAGTAGATAAACCTACTATTCAGTACATAGTGGAAGAAGCTATTGCTAGCGGTATTGAAGATATTTTGATCATCAGTGGTCATGCTAAACGTGCAATTGAAGACCATTTTGATAGCGCGCCAATTTTAGAAGCTGAATTAAAAGCTAAAGGTAAAACTAAATTATTGGAAATGGTACAGGAAACATCAGAAATCAATGTACATTACATTCGCCAAAAACATATGCGTGGTTTAGGTGATGCTATTTTATGTGCTAGAGCATTCATTGATAATGAACCATTTGCTGTATTATTAGGTGATGATATAGTTTATAATCCTGAAATGCCAGCTTTAAAACAATTGATGGATATGTACACACAAACAGGTGCTACTATTTTAGGTTGTCAACAAGTGCCAAAAGAAAAAGTTTCTTCTTATGGTATTGTAGCAGGCGTGCCAACTATCAATGAGCAATTGATGAAAGTCAATGATATGATTGAAAAACCAAGCATTGAAGAAGCTCCAAGTCAAATGGCAGTGCTTGGTAGATATATCATCACTCCAGATGTATTTGAAGTATTACAAAATACTAAGCCAGGTAAAGGTGGAGAAATACAGTTAACAGATGCACTCAAAGTTATGGCAAAACGTGAAAATGTTTATGCTTATAATTTCACTGGCAAACGCTATGATGTAGGCGATAAATTAGGCTTTTTAAAAGCTACAGTAGAATTTGCTCTCCGTCGTGATGATTTATCTGGAGACTTTGCGGAATACCTCAAAACAATTGTAAAGGATTTATAATAAGAATTATAATAAAAAAGGTGATACTTTTAGTATCACCTTTTATTTTATCTATATTAAATTTATGATTAATTTTCTGGGATAGTTAGATTATCTTTAATTTGCGATACTTCGCTATTGATATCTAACATTATAGGAGCTTCAATAGCATAAATGCGATTTAAATTATTTACAATATCTTTATGTTCAATTTGATTGTAAGTTCCTTCATTGATGATTACAATACTTTGACGAACAGTTTCATTTAATTTATAACTATAAACACGAGTTTTTTCCAAAATATTATAAACTAATGTATAATTGTTTTGTGATAATTCACTTGGCGGTAAAGCATCTTGTAGTGAATTATTAAAAGCATTTGTTTCATCATATAATCTTTGCAATTGACTTAAAGCTTCAGTTGTAGATATGGATTGATTTTCATAATTAGAAATGATTTTGTGATAGACTGTAGCAAATCTATCTAGCTGATTGATATCTTCTTTATAATCATTGTACCATGTTATAAAATAAGGTTGTTCATTTAAAATAGCTAAACGTTGCTCAGTAGAGATAGAATTTGAAGAAGATGGTATCACTAAAGAACTATAGACAGCTACAAAACAAAGTAAAATAATGCCACAAGGAATAATAAATATTCTCTTTGTAGGGTATTTTCTATCAGCTAAATAACTAGCAATAATGATAATAATCATAACAGCAATAGCTAGTAAAATATTCATAAAATTTTTTCCTCCTTATAGTAATGTTCATTTTTCTTTTATTAAAAGAAAAATAAATCAAAAAGAAAATATTTTGAGATATTGATTTTATTTTTATTAGTAATATAAAGGTGATTATAAAATTTTATCTATGGTGTTGTTTGTTTACTACAAAAGAGATGAACATATATATAGATGCTATTTAGATTTACTTTTCTTTCATGAGCAAGAAAAGTAACAAAAGAAC
>ULWT01069373.1_pt1 | contig 14855 bp, 10 predicted proteins | sample 1960611 | NCBI WGS metagenome assembly ULWT01 (sample SAMEA4835819, study PRJEB28245) | human gut metagenome | biome: gut microbiome; material: fecal sample | place: Denmark | collected 2008
TCGCTGCTGACACTAAAACACAACGCGGAGGGACAGAACCGTCTCGTAGTCACCCCCGGCAAAGAATAGGAGCGGCGCGGAGCCGTTTATAAAAAAGTGTTTGACGTATCACCAAAAATGTCGTAGAATCTTACCTCGTGGAAGGGAGGTGACCCGCCATGGGTATTAAAGTGAACCTTGATGATTGCATCGGCTGGGGGGTGTGCTCTGAGCTCTGTCCACAGAATTTCAAACTGGACGAAGACGAGGGCAAGTGCATGGTCATCGACCAGGAGGTCAGTTCTCTGGCAAAAGAGGCAGCTGACAGTTGCCCGGTATCGGCGATAACGATAGATTAGTTGCCGTACCATTACATTGGGGCCCATAGCTCAATTGGTTAGAGCTCCCGGCTCATAACCGGATGGTTTCAGGTTCGATTCCTGATGGGCCCACCACCGACAAAAACCCCGACTTCTGATTGGAGCCGGGTTTATTTTTTCCCTTGCTGATAGGGCGGCCCCGCCTAGCGATAAGCATGTCTCAAAGACAAAACGCGGCTGACAAGTTCGATGTCAGCCGCTTTCGTTATGTTAATATCGGGAAAATATCTTCTAGCAGGTGGCTCCGCCTACCGTGTGGAGATTGGCTTCGAGGATATCATTTTTTCTCTCGAGGATGTCACCATCTAGCAGCTCTTTTTCGACGTACTCAAAACCGAGGCGTGAAATGGTGGAGGCAAAGCGCTCTCCCGTCTTTCCCTGTTCGCGGAATAAAAGGATTGCCCGTTCGATCGCCGCGAGAGCCTCTTCCTTATCGGTGAAGATTTTACTAAGGGGCCTGCCGACGGCGGTGGACTTTCCCCATCTGCCGCCAATATATATCTTGTAGCCCAGCGTCCCATCTGCGATGGCGTCAAAGTTGCACACGCCGATGCAGCGCCCGCAGTTGTTGCATTTTTCTTCATCTATCTCCAGCAGGTTGTCTTTCATCTTAGCCGCGCCTACCGGACAGAATTTTTCGACGGCGCACTTTTTACAGCCGCTGCAGCTGTCCTCGTCGAAGTTAGGGATCAGCTGACCAATGATACCGACGTCGTTAAGGTCCGGCTTGACGCAGTTATTCGGACAGCCTCCGACGGCGATCTTGAACTTATGCGGCAGTTTTACCGACCTGTAGCCGTTGTAGAAGCGCTCGTGGATCTCCTCCGAGAGTTCAAAGGTATCGATAAGGCCATACTGGCATGTCGTCCCCTTGCAGGAGACGACAGGGCGTACCTTGGAGCCGGTGCCTCCTGTCGTGAGCCCCGCCTTAGCGATGTAAGCGCGGAAGTCCTCTATCTTATCGAATGGTATACCCTGACATTCGATAGTGAGGCGCGTCGTCATCATAACAACGCCGTTTCCGTGGAGCTTAGCCGCCTCCGACAGGCAGATCATCTGGTCGGCGCTTATCTTGCCGTTCACCGTGATGATCCTCCCCGAGAAGTTGTTCGTCCCCTTGTTTCTCAGAAAGCCAAGCGCCTTTACCGATTTTTCTTCCTCCGGCGTAACAGAACCGTTTACCATAACTGATTTCTCTCCCTTAAAACTTTTAATTTATTACTCTTCCGTCTCTATCTCATTGAACGTGTGCCCAGCCTCGAGCACCTTGGTGTTATTATAGCCATAAAATTTCATTCTGTTTTGCGTCATGTAGGCCCGTTTGCCCTTCGCGCAGACGAGAAGCAGCTTTTCGTCCGTTCCGTATTCCGGCAGCGTTCCGTTTATCTTAGTGATGTCGATATAGGGCACGCCCTCCAGCGTTGGATTTATCGAAACGTCGATTATTTTATATTCCGCCGCTTTTCCCTCCATATACTCCGCCGGGGTAATGGAATCCATCTCGCCGCTGATCTTGTTAAGAAGGACATTGAGAGTATGCGCGAAGGGATGTATCGCCGTTGAGAATGGCGGCGCATAGGCGAGGTCCATGTTCTCAAGATCGTGCAGCGTTGCCCCCATTGTCAGCGCGACTACGGCGATGTCGACCATCTTGTCCACCGCGCCCTTGCCAAGCCCCTGCAAGCCGAGAAATTTACCGCTCTTCCTATCCGCGATCATTTTAACGATGAAGTTGGAGGCGCCGGGATAGTAGTGAGCCTTGTCGTCAACGACCGCCGTCACCGCCGCGACGTCATAGCCGGCATCCCGAGCCGCCGCCTCGGTGAGTCCGGTCCGCCCAACGTTGAGCTCAGGCAGCATGCAGACGCCGGTGCCGAGAACGCCGGGATAGGTAGGCTGTTCACCCGCGAGCACCCTCGCGGCGAGACGGCCCTCGATATTGGCCGAAGAGCCCATTGGCGACCAGGCGGGCGCGCCGGTTATACGGTTCGTCACCGTAACGCAGTCGCCGACGGCGTAGACGTCGTGATCGTTGGTCCGCATCTGCCCGTCGACCTTAATCGTCCCGCCGGAGGTAAGTTCTATACCACTGCCGGCGAGAAATGCGGTGTTAGGCCGAATCCCAAGCGAGAGCACAACCGCGTCCGCTTTGATCGCGCGCCTGTCGGTCTTGATCTTCTCCACTCTTTCATCGCCGAGGATTCCCTCAAGCTTGGTCCCCGTGAAGCAGACGATGCCGCGGTCGGCAAGGTGTCTCTCAACATAGGCGGCAACCTCAGGGTCAAAACCCGGGAGTATCTGGCTGGCCATATCAATGACCGAGACCTTGACATCCGTCGCGGAGAGGTTCTCCGCGACCTCAAGGCCGATGAAGCCGCCGCCAGCTACAACAACGCGCTTGACCTCGCCCGACTCGATCGCCGCGCGCAGAGCGACGGCGTCCTCAGGTTTTCTCATAAAAAAGACGTTTTTAAGCTCGATTCCGGGCAGACGTGGCGCCACCGCGCTCGCGCCGGTCGCGATGACCAGTTTATCATAGGAATACATCTCGCGCTCTTTCGTCTCGGTATCGACGACAGTCACCGTCTTAGCCGTCCTGTCAAGCGAAACGGCTTCTTTGCCGGTGAGAACGTCGGCTCCTGTAAGCGCGGAGAACTTTTTCGGGGTATTGACGATAAGTGCCCCTTTGTCGGCAATGACGCCGCCGACATAATAAGGCAGGCCGCAGCCCGCGTAAGAGATATCTTTATCCTTAGCCAGTATCCGCACCTCAGCGCCGCGGTTCTCTCTTTTGAGTTTCGCCGCTACCTTTGTGCCCGCCGCTACGCCGCCGATCACAAGAATTTTCACAATTTCACGCCCTTTGGAATTATTTATTTGCTGCCGCTTATTATAGGACTATCTTTCGATTATTAATAATAATAAAATATAATCTAACTCATAGGTAAAACCTATATTCGGAGGGGTCGCCATGACACTGCACCATCTGAGAATATTCATCTCCGTAGCGGAGAGCGGCAAGATGAGTGCCGCCGCGCACGCTCATCATCTATCGCAGCCGACCGTGAGCCAGATCATCAGGGAGCTGGAAGAATACTATTCAGTCAAGCTCTTTGAACGGCTCTCAAAAAAACTCCATATTACAGAGGAGGGTAAGCGGCTCCTGGGATACGCGAAAGAGGTGGTAAACGCCTACGAAAACCTCGAATACAACATGTCCCCCGCCGTGCGCCGCGACACGCTCCGCATCGGCTCCTCCGTCACCGTGGGAATGTGCGTTATGCCCGGCCTCGTCAGAAATTTTTCCGCTGCGCGGCCAGACACCGATATCTACAGTTATGTCAACAATACGCAGATGATAGAGGAGATGCTGCTGCGCTCCGAGCTGGATGTCGCGGTGGTCGAGGGTAAAATACGGAACCCTGACATCGTCTGCTCTCACCTGATGGACGATTATGTGACCCTCTTCTGCTCCACGGAGCACCGCCTCGCCGTAAAAAAATATATCAGCCTTGACGAACTCTGCCGTGAAAGCTTCGTAATGCGCGAACATGGCAGCGGAACGCGTGAGATATTCGAGAATTTCATCACCGAACAGAAGAGAAAGCTCAGGATAAAATGGGAGGTGGCCTGCTTTGACTCGACGCTGCGGGCCGTGCGGGAAGAGGGCTGCATCGGCGTCGCCTCCGTCCGCCTGCTGATCCCCCACCTCGACGCCGGAAATATCCGCGCGATTTGCTGCGCCGGCGGCGAATGGGACCGGACCTTTTCTCTCGTCCACCACAAAAATAAATATATGACGGAGACTATGACGGCTTTCATCGAAGCCGCTCACACAATAAAGGACGCCCCTCTGCCCGACAGGACAAAGATGGGACGCCTAATAGCGTAACAATTATGAAAAATAACTCCACATCCTATAATTTTAAGTCACTAAAACGCGATGATTGCTATTATTTAGAGCTTCGAAGGATACATTACAGAATACTCCTACATTTTTAGATCCACACGAAGCGCTAAGACAGAAACTATTTTAATCCACACGAAGCGCGAGGCTCGTGGCAGCGGCATCGGCCTCGACGTGCTCAACACCACGATATTTTAATCCACACAAAGCGCGAAGCTCGTGGCCTGCCGCGTAAACAACAAGGGCGTTATCGTCGAATTTTAATCCACACGAAGCGCGAAGCTCGTGACAACTAAATGCCGTGCCGAAGGGGCTTAACTCCTATATTTTAATCCACACGAAGCGCGAAGCTCGTGACCCGGGGCGTTGAGCTGTCTTTGAAGCTGTTTTATATTTTAATCCACACGAAGCGCGAAGCTCGTGACTAGCCATAGGCACAGTTACCACGGGAGCCGCAGGATTTTAATCCACACGAAGCGCGAAGCTCGTGACCGAAAGCTGGTCAAAGCAGGAGCAGGGCGCGAAGATTTTAATCCACACGAAGCGCGAAGCTCGTGACCATAAGCCGATCCGCTCCCGCCGCCGTTATAACATTTTAATCCACACGAAGCGCGAAGCTCGTGACGTTCTTTTCTGATACGGCACGCTCCACCGCGTCAATTTTAATCCACACGAAGCGCGAAGCTCGTGACTCGTCCACTCCGCCGAAGCCGTCAGCACCACAAGAATTTTAATCCACACGAAGCGCGAAGCTCGTGACAAGAAATAAGAATAAAAAGGCAAGGAAGGTTGTAATTTTAATCCACACGAAGCGCGAAGCTCGTGACGAGCAGAACGAAGGGTGCGAACTGTTGGTTTTTCATTTTAATCCACACGAAGCGCGAAGCTCGTGACGGCCATGAGCGCGGCGTATTCATCATCCGTGAGGTATTTTAATCCACACGAAGCGCGAAGCTCGTGACGGCTGAGCTCAAGGTACATGACAAGCTCGAATATGATTTTAATCCACACGAAGCGCGAAGCTCGTGACCCGCATTTCGGAGAGCATATAGCTTTTTAGCCCCTTATTTTAATCCACACGAAGCGCGAAGCTCGTGACCTGGGTGACATCGCGCAGAACCCACCGCCGCGGTAATTTTAATCCACACGAAGCGCGAAGCTCGTGACGGTCTGCGCTATTCGCGCTCTGCACCTGCGCTTTATTTTAATCCACACGAAGCGCGAAGCTCGTGACCAATACAGCTATACCAGTAATCGTTACAGACGTTATTTTAATCCACACGAAGCGCGAAGCTCGTGACGATTGGTTTGCTGGCATCTTCTCCGGCATCGTAATTTTAATCCACACGAAGCGCGAAGCTCGTGACGATGGCGTGTTATTGGCCCGCTCAACCCAGTTGCGATTTTAATCCACACGAAGCGCGAAGCTCGTGACAATGTGGGGGCCGCTTTCTTTAGCTCCTCTGCCGATTTTAATCCACACGAAGCGCGAAGCTCGTGACCGGATAGTAGTCATTTATACTCGCTCTCTAAGCGATTTTAATCCACACGAAGCGCGAAGCTCGTGACTTAAAACAAGCACAATAGGGGAGGTGAAGGATATATTTTAATCCACACGAAGCGCGAAGCTCGTGACGTTGTCAAGGTTCTTGCATTCCTGTCCCCTTATATTTTAATCCACACGAAGCGCGAAGCTCGTGACTTCGCGCCATAAAGCCCGTTTTCACAGCAGCGGATATTTTAATCCACACGAAGCGCGAAGCTCGTGACTCCTCGGTCAGATACCCTAAATCGCGGCCGTTCTGATTTTAATCCACACGAAGCGCGAAGCTCGTGACCCTATGGTCATAATGCCGTCATTGTCGCGGTTCTGATTTTAATCCACACGAAGCGCGAAGCTCGTGACCTACCGCTGGGGTAACGGTCAACGCACCGACTGTATTTTAATCCACACGAAGCGCGAAGCTCGTGACCAGCCGTTCGGCTTCCGGCAAGTCCCAGCTGAACGTATTTTAATCCACACGAAGCGCGAAGCTCGTGACCAGCGCCGCAGTAATCGGCGAGCAGCAGCTGCTAGACATTTTAATCCACACGAAGCGCGAAGCTCGTGACATAGCGCGCGTCCTTGCGAGCCCACACCTGCCCATTTTAATCCACACGAAGCGCGAAGCTCGTGACGAGATCGCATTTAAGATTCCTGGGCGTGGAAGAATATTTTAATCCACACGAAGCGCGAAGCTCGTGACACTGTTCACGCGGCGAAGTGAAGGGGGCCGTAAAATTTTAATCCACACGAAGCGCGAAGCTCGTGACCAAGGCAAACCAACGATGCTCCATGATTGCCTTCATTTTAATCCACACGAAGCGCGAAGCTCGTGACCGCACATGCAGGGCGGTCATAACAAATTCCTTGAATTTTAATCCACACGAAGCGCGAAGCTCGTGACGAGTGCTTCGTCAAGGCGTTTGTTGGTAAAGTTTTTATTTTAATCCACACGAAGCGCGAAGCTCGTGACATGACTTGGTAGGTTGTGTCCCAGTTGACCTGTTTATTTTAATCCACACGAAGCGCGAAGCTCGTGACGAGCTCCTTCAAGCGCCTCTTGATTTTCCTGTAGATTTTAATCCACACGAAGCGCGAAGCTCGTGACGTGAAGCCATGCTACAGGCGGCACAGACAACAATGATTTTAATCCACACGAAGCGCGAAGCTCGTGACGCGTCGATCTTGACGTTCATGGAGCGCTTCACAACATTTTAATCCACACGAAGCGCGAAGCTCGTGACCAAGACCTTCCTGCGGGAAAGCCGCAAATGGATAATTTTAATCCACACGAAGCGCGAAGCTCGTGACGCGTTCCACGGAAGAATCGAAATTCTACGGTGTATTTTAATCCACACGAAGCGCGAAGCTCGTGACTATTGCTGTGACAGCTGTAATGCCTATGTACCGAATTTTAATCCACACGAAGCGCGAAGCTCGTGACGCGATCTGCGCGGCGGTCATCTGGATATCCTCATAAAAATTTTAATCCACACGAAGCGCGAAGCTCGTGACATATCAACGCCGAAAACCTTAGGCACGCCGACAAGATTTTAATCCACACGAAGCGCGAAGCTCGTGACTCTTCCGTCTGGTTCTTAAGAAAGCCGTCTGCTATTTTAATCCACACGAAGCGCGAAGCTCGTGACTCGGCATCTCAGACATGTCTACTACAGCCTTTCGCATTTTAATCCACACGAAGCGCGAAGCTCGTGACCGTATCGCGGTACTTCCGGAAACACTCGCGGAAGCATTTTAATCCACACGAAGCGCGAAGCTCGTGACTTATTGAGGTCAGGTGTCCTATTAGGTTGATGTAGATTTTAATCCACACGAAGCGCGAAGCTCGTGACGTGATTTGGTTCCACTGTTCTTCACTGAGCATTATATTTTAATCCACACGAAGCGCGAAGCTCGTGACCATGATATTACTTCCTTTCGTTTGCTTTGAATATATTTTAATCCACACGAAGCGCGAAGCTCGTGACATCGTGTGGGCCGCAGAGCCGCAGAACAAAATCAACATTTTAATCCACACGAAGCGCGAAGCTCGTGACCTTGCAAGTGGCAAACGCTCAGGTCAAAGAGCTATTTTAATCCACACGAAGCGCGAAGCTCGTGACGGCGTCGGCAAGCTGCTGTTGGATGAGCTTTTCAAATTTTAATCCACACGAAGCGCGAAGCTCGTGACTAAGGGCGTTGTAGAAGTTTTCTTTCGCCTGTTTGAATTTTAATCCACACGAAGCGCGAAGCTCGTGACTTGCTGTTTTTGCGCAGGAAGGCCGCCACTTTTTTATTTTAATCCACACGAAGCGCGAAGCTCGTGACAGGGTGAACGTGGAGGAATGTCCCTCTTCGATGAATTTTAATCCACACGAAGCGCGAAGCTCGTGACGCGCAAGCCATACCTGTGATACACACATTGAGGAATTTTAATCCACACGAAGCGCGAAGCTCGTGACGCTTCACCGCGCCGCGCTATACGGAGGAGTATCCCATTTTAATCCACACGAAGCGCGAAGCTCGTGACCTCGCAGATTTTGGGCGGGGCTGGATAAAGGTTGATTTTAATCCACACGAAGCGCGAAGCTCGTGACCGGACTTATCGAAGAATTTAAGCAGGCAAAAAAGATTTTAATCCACACGAAGCGCGAAGCTCGTGACGGTAAAGAATGGTATCAGTGTGGAACGCTACATATTTTAATCCACACGAAGCGCGAAGCTCGTGACGTAAGGATTTTCTTCTGTCGCGGCGAAAGAGATCTTATTTTAATCCACACGAAGCGCGAAGCTCGTGACCGCGTCCGTCGCGTATTGACAGCTCATGTTGTACGATTTTAATCCACACGAAGCGCGAAGCTCGTGACGTAATAACGGAAAGATACCATACGCGGAAAAAAGAATTTTAATCCACACGAAGCGCGAAGCTCGTGACGCCGCGGAAGATGCGCCCGGTCTTGGGCGCGTCCATTTTAATCCACACGAAGCGCGAAGCTCGTGACGCGGGAGCGGCGGCGCTTGCCCTTGTATTAGAATTTTAATCCACACGAAGCGCGAAGCTCGTGGCGAAGGCATCACAGAAGCAAAGCTCAAAGAAGCGTTCATTTTAATCCACACGAAGCGCGAAGCTCGTGGCGGTATGCATGGCGGCGAGCATTACGACGGCTATATATTTTAATCCACACGAAGCGCGAAGCTCGTGGCTGTATATAGAATCTATATACTTATATCAAGACTTTACTCGATGCTAAACGCGGAATTGGCGAAATTCTAATAAAAGCTGATGGATTTTATCTAAAAAACTAGCTATCCCGTTGTAAAATCAACAACGCGAACCTCCCGGTAAATTCATGTACACTTGAGGTTCGCGCTATAAAATGAGGACGCCTTCCGGATCAAAGGTATCCTTTGTGCCAACATGTTCAACTCTGTTTTTCCAATGATTTCCAAGCTGATAGTACCGCAGGCTGTCTTTTTTTATATCTATTACTTTTTCCAGTTCATGGCATAGCTCCAACCTCTGAGCCTGATCAACTAAACACTCAAAAACAGAATTCTGTACCCTTTGTCCATAGTTTTCGCAGATTCTAGCAACCCTACGCAAGCGTTTCCTGCCTTCAGGCGTACTAGTATTGACATCATAAGTTATTAGAAGAAGCATGGCAATACCTCGTCCCTGTCATTTCCAATAAAATGGGGGGTAACCGTCGATATCCCCACGAAGACAACTGGACAGGAGCATAGCCTGAACATGCGGGAGCAGCCCCAACGAGATTTTTTCATTGATGAATGGATGCATTATTTCGTCTCTCTTTCTCTCCTGGTAATTTTTTATAATCTCCTTTCTGGTTTTATCATTCATTATGACGCCACCTGTTTCTGTTTTTTGGAAACCGTCATTTCGTACCTGTTTCCTATTTATCAGAGTGAGCACTAATCGATCACCAACCATAGAACGAAATTCCTCCATCAAATCAAGGGCCAGACTGGGACGCCCCGGTCTGTCAGCATGTAAAAAGCCAACGGCGGGATCGAGCCCGACACCTTCAAGCGCAGAAGAAACGTCATGCGCAATAAGAGTATAGACAAAGGAGAGCATTGCATTTACGTTATCCATAGGCGGCCGCCGATTTCTGCCATGAAAGAAAAATTTATCCTTTTGCGCAACGATCAATTCGTCAAACACAGAAAAATAAACTCTAGCGGCATCCCCTTCGATGCCGCGGACAACCTCCAATGGTTTGAACAACTCCAAGTTTTTCAGCGTAGCAGCAAGATAATCTGAAGCATCTTTGAGCCGGGCTGCGCCGTCCTTTCCGGGGTATTCGCGAACTGCTCTTAATAAATTCTTTCTACTATTTGCAATCTTTGCAACTACCATCCACCGAGCCAACTCCGCACGTATATTTACATCATCCGCCGCCCTATATTGTTTGCGGCGTAGTAAAACATTGCCGGATACAGGCCCATTTACACGCGCAAGAAACCTGCCGTTTTCGGTAAAAAACGACATTCCTACTCCATTTTCACCGCACATGCCCATTAAAGCCGGCGTGCACAAAACATTGCCAAAGCATAAAATATTGGACTGATTATGGATAGGGAAACGCTGTTTCAGTTCCCTGTCCACATAGACGGCGATTGTTTCCCCCTCTTTAGTAAGATACGCCCCCTGAGTCAGGATATACAGGCTATTTTGCAGTTTTTTCATAGCAGTTCCTCGCTTTCAGTATCGCTAAAAAAACTTGCAAGATATCTTTTGACACTCCTTTTTTCCATCTCTTTCGGCATACACAAATCAAATAAAGAGCAGCCTTTGCATTTTTTTTCATACTTAGGCGCCGGCGTCTTCCCGGCTTCAATAAATTTTCTGACTATCGAGATTGTTTCTACCGTCTTGGCCCTGAGGTCAAAATCAAATTCCACATCCTGACGTCTGCGGCTCTCTCCCCAGAAAATAGCGCCGCGTTCAATCGTAGTGTGCAGCATCTCCTCTATACATAATGCCTGGGCACACAGCTGTATATGATATGGCAGTGCCTCATGCGTCGTTCCGCGTTTATATTCAACTGGAAATGGAGTCCAGTTTCCTTCCGCCCCTGGAATAGATATGCCAGTTCCTCCTGTTCTATGAAACTCGAGCACATCTGCCACCCCGGTGAGTCCCAATTCAAACGAATGTATATGTAAAGCGTTTCTCATCCTAATATCGCCCCTGCTTTCGAAGATATCATCATGGGCCCTCTCGTGCATTATTTTCCCATCCATCGTGGCAGTGTTTTCGTTCCAATACTGTTCTATACCGATAAGCGCCGCCCGGCGCGGGCAAAAGACATAATGCTGAAGCAGCGATATGGGGAGCAGTTCATCTTCTGAGAACAACGGTAATCATCCCTTCCTATAGGAAGCCAAAGCCACGGCTGTTTAACTCATAGTTCTCCAATACTCCGGCCATATACCCAATAAACTTATTATAGCTATAGGGCCAGAAATATATATCAGGATGGCCGCGAACTGGTTCTACCTTTAAGTTTCGTGCAGTGTGGACATATATTTGTACGCTGTGATCCTGAAGCTCGCGCCATGATATCGTTTCATAAGACTCTAAGCGTTCTTTTATGCACGTATCTATAATAACCGTAACAGTTTGGGAATCGATCACCTTGAATTTTTTTTCCACTGACGCATATGAGCAGGCCATTTCATCTTCCATGATACTAGAACCTTCCGTCATTCCGCATTCGTTGAGTTCACGCCTGAGCGCTCTCGTACAGAGGTCGGAGATGTCTGTTCCATCATTGATCAAAGCAGGATTTTCTGCAAATAGATCAAGCAAAACCTTTGAGGATATCTCAAACGACGGGTGTCTTTTAAGCATCCCGCTAAAATCAAGCTCTATACTCCAAACAACAGAGTCGTTATAGCAATCCTCTTCGTTGCGTCTAATTCTACCTGCAAGTTGGAGCAGATTCACAAGTCCTGCAGCCTCCCGCACACCGTTCCGAAATGAGAAATCCACACCAGCCTCCACACAGGATGTGGCAACGAGAGTCCAGTCCTCATCTTTTTTATCACTCAGACGTCTTTTTATATTTTCTACTATCAGTTCCCTGTCTTTAGGGGCAATGGCTGTCGAGATGTGTTCAACATGCTCTCTTCCGCATATATCAGCCAAAGTATTGGCAATAACCGCGGCGGACTGAACGGTATTCAGGACTACAAGGCGTGGCCCCTTCAGTGTAAGCAGCCACTCGCATAGCTTCGTCTCGTCCATTTTTTCCGGCTTACGCTTTATAGGTACACGCCGCGTCTCCATCTTATTGAGGGCATCGCTGAATTCCCTTGGCAGCAAAGAAGGGATACTATTATCATCTTTGTTCCTTATTTTAAATTCTTCTAGTTCCCAGAATTTTTTCAGAGAGCCAGACGCAAGTATAAAATGGCAGCGCCACATCTCAGCATAATCATTAATCCACCGCCAAGCAAGCGGCCATAGGCCTGTTGGAAGCGCGGTGTGTGCCTCGTCAATAAAAACGGCGCTGTTGGGCAGCGCATGAAGTTTACGCAGCCCCGAAGGGGATGCCGCAGCCATCGTCTCAAAAAATTGGACCGCCGTGGTAACGATTATCGGGGAACGCCAAAGTGCGGAAAGCTGCCTGCTGTTTTCGTCTTCGTATTCAGCTTTATGATGAATCGCTGCAACGACGCGCTCCATATCGCTGTCACTTTCGTCCTGAAGCCGCAGGGCCTTTCTGTAAACATCAACAGATTGTTTGAGGATGTTAGTGAAAGGAAGGACAATGAATATCCGGCGCAGGTTCTTGGCATGCGCCGCGTTCAGCAGCGCCGCCATTATGGCTGTTGTTTTACCTGTTCCTACAGGACTGTCGCAATAATATAACCAATTCTTTGTGGAACCGCAGCGGCATTTTTCATACATTTCGCTCCTGGCGATGTTGCGTTTTGACATTTTCACAGAGTTATCGCTGCTGGCAAGTCCAGCGACATAGTTGTCAAGCGCGGCAAGCCTTTTTTCGGCTTGCAGGAGCGGCATCTCTTCTTCATGAAAATTGCGGTAGTGGATGGCAGTATCCGTATGATCCGCGTCGGCAAGGCACGAGAGCAATACCCTTGCTCCTACGGGATATTTAAGCTGCCCGCCGGAGCTTATTTTCTCTATCGCGGCCATCTTCGATCCAAAAGATTCACAGTGCCTGGCAAGATAAGTCTCCAAATTCTGAGAGCTGTCCCGTTGAACAGTCTCATCATTGTCGCGGAAACGCAGATCGCCGCAGGGTGAATTTATTCTCATCTTTTCATCAGCAATATTTGGTAGTCCAATATGGTGGGAATAAATCAGCAAAGCACTCAAAAGTGCCCTATTGCGCATCATATAGGCGACACCTGCGTCGCAGTGGTTTATCGGCAGGTTTCTAGCTTTTTTATCTCCGCGCAGCACACTCTGATTTTCGTCGCCCAGCTTGCCAAGGTCATGAAACGAAGCGGCGATAAGAAGGCAGCGTTTAAGGAAATCATATAAAGGTTGGATTCTTTTATCTACCGTTATTGATGACAGCTCCGACTCACAGAAGCGCACAACATTGCCGGCATGTCTAAAATAGCCCTGAGCGGGAATACCAAGCTCAGGGCGCGCACTGTGTGCGAGATATTTTTCTACAGGGCCATCAGGTCCACACATGAGACCCTATCCTTAAGTTCGTCGGGCAATGACGTGACAAGTTCATAGTCCTTCAGGCTGTCTGACGGCTTGTCTATATCCCCCAGACGCTTGGGCATCAGAGCGTCGATCAGATCAAAGTCCGAGCAGGAGCCAAGCGGATTCCTATGTTCACAGAACCACGCCTGACGTATCTCGACAAACGGACGGATCGCCGAACGGTTATGCGTATATGCGTAGGGGATAAGAGCCTTCATCAGTTCGATATCCATCTTAGTGCAGCCTGACTTATGCGCATAATTCGGGTTGATAAAAAATGGCATCACATAAAGACCATGAGTAACTATCTTGTAGGCCATCGGCGCCATTCCCTGATTTTTCCCTTCTTGTACCCCGGCTTTGTTCGTGTTCGTCTGGGCTTCGGTGGATACGGGAGAAATTGATACTCCCATCCCGAACTGGACGACTCCCGTCTTTATGCTGGCTTTATCCATCGCGTCTTCAAGGAATGTATTGCCAAATATTCTCCCGTCCCAGTATCGCCCGACGAACGTACCCTCTTTTATCTCTTTGGTTATCAGCTTACGGTCGCGTCCGCGTGATTCAAGTATCATAAAGTTTTCACTGTTAAGATGCATATTTTCGCTGATATGCTGCCAAACAGGACCATCCTTGTCTTCCACGAGGTCGCGCAGTTTCCTCTTAAAAGATACAGGCGAAATCTCTCCGCGTCCGTCATATCTGACACGCGGAGCCCCGTCCGAATCAGGGTCTCCGTTAGGATTCGAATTGATCACTTCAAGAACAAGCAGCCCGGTACCTCTATTAAGAAATTCATTAGCCATTTTGCTTTCCTCCCTCGTCATTTTCATTTTCTCCTGTGGTTTTGCCGGAAACTCCAGCCATGTATCCCAGATAAAGTTCAGATTTTTCTATCGGCCCCAGAGATTCCGGCAGAGACGATTCTGCCAGCGCGAACGAAATAACTGAGAACTGCTTCAGCATCCACCTGCTGAGACCCATGTCTTCTCCCATATCCGTCCTAGCCCATGTGAGGTAGGGCCTAATTCTAGCCCCAAGGATCCCAATCGTCTGCCGTGTTCTGGTTTCGGCGGCAGAGAGCATCGAATTTCCCACAAGCTGGACCGGCGCGTTGACAATGTTCTTTTTTCTGTCCTCTTCCGAAGTCCGTACATACTTGCAGTAGTGATACTGCAGGCTGTCCGCAAGCGCAAGAAGCGTTCCGAGTTTGAAAACTGGACTATTCATATAATCCTCCTTTTTACAGCCAAGCTTGTACAAAAGCAGGGCAAGGATGGCTGGATTTACAATTTTATCTTCCTCTTTATCACCTATGACCTGCTTCCC
>ULWT01017330.1_pt1 | contig 14774 bp, 35 predicted proteins | sample 1960611 | NCBI WGS metagenome assembly ULWT01 (sample SAMEA4835819, study PRJEB28245) | human gut metagenome | biome: gut microbiome; material: fecal sample | place: Denmark | collected 2008
ATTTTTAGCACCTGTCATTGAGAATATACCTTTTAATACCGCTAATATTGTATCTTGGTCTAATCCATCTTTATAATCCGCTATTTGTTCAGCAACATTTTGCATAAAGTCCTTTCCACCTGTTACATCATAAGAAAAGTCTTTTTCTACAAATCCTTTTGCTCTACCAACAACTACAACACCTCTTTCAAATGTTTTGGTTGATGTTGCTGTTATATCTGTTTGTCCATCATAATTTACTGCATCGCCTTCTAATAGTCCACGCATAGCAATTCTTGCATATGCTGTACCATCTTCATCTGCAAATACTTTTCTAATATCTTCATTTCCTGTTAAAGCTCTTGATTTCTTTAACTCGTTTGTTTTTAAATTTGGTATTCTATCTACTGAATACTTAAATGCTTTTTCATTAAAACTTTTTGAATCAAATTTTCCCATTTTTTATTACCTTCCTTTTTATAAATTTACTTCTGGGTGTTTATTTAGATATTCTGCCAATTCTGTATAACTCATTTGGCTTATATCTTTTTGAGTTACCCTTTCTCCTGTTTGTGGTGCTGGTTCTTTAGAATACTCATTTATTGCTTTTTCTCTATCTGCTTTTGATACTTTTTCAAATATATCTAATTTTGAATTGATACTTTCAGCAGTTTCTCTTGAAAAATCAATAGTTTCTATGTATCCTAATGAGATACCTCTTTGACTTGCTTGACGAATTGTTTCGTCTTTTAGTCTATAAGCATTTAGTTCATTTTCAGCTTTATTTGCTCTAGCTCTTTCTTGTTCCAATTCATAAGATTTCTTTTGGTCTTCGTCCATTTTTGCAAGTTTATCAGCTTCTGCTTTTTTAGCTTCCATTTCTTCTAAAATTGCTTGTCTTTCTTTTTGCTTTTCAGCATTAATCATTTTGTTTACTTCATCTCTTGTAAAAGTTTTTTCTTTATTTTCTTCTACGTTTGATGTTTCAACTTTTTCTACACTCTCGGCAGTAGATTCCATATTTGTTTTTACTTCTTCATTACCTTCCATAACGAATTTCCTCCTTAACTTTTACGGTTGTTATAACCAAACTATTTTGACTTTTTACGGAAGTCTAACCAAACAAAAATAGACAGTTTAAAGCCATATCTAGGGCATAAAAATAAGAGCTAGTCGACTTAGCTCTTGATTTATAATTATAAAATGTTAATAACTTATTTATTTTTTTCTTTAACATTAAGATATATTGCATATCCTATTATTCCTGTTAATTCTGTTAATATTGTGGCTATTACTCCACATAAAAATGGATTTATATACATATTTTCCACCTTCTTTCCATAATAAAAGCACCTACTTTTTAAAGTAAGTGCTAAAATTTAATTTTCATTTTTTCTTTGTAATATTTTTCCCATTCTTCATATTGTTCTATGATTTCTTTAGGTGTATTTTCTTTCCATTTCCAAGGATTTTTTTCTCCTAATGTATCTATTTGCCAATCTGTCCAAGGGTGTTCCATAGGTATCATATTAAATCATTCCTTTCATAACTTCTATTATTTTTTTGCTTAATAATGAAGCATTTTGTTTATTAGCATAATAATCCGCAAATGCTTCTGCAATAATTTCTTGTCCTCTTTCTTTATATGCATATCCTGAAATATTTCTTATTAATAAGTCTTTTTCTTTTATATCATTTACACCTATTTTATTCAAGGCTTTATTTAATATTTTATTTACTGTTATATTATTTTCGCTATCAAAAACTATTGCATTATTATTGTTATGATTTAATTTTTTTATTATTTCTGTTACTGCTATATGCCCTGTTTCATGTATTGACATATCTTTATAAGTTGTGTTATTAGGATGAAAATGTTTCTTAACATCCTTTTCATATAATTGTCTTGGTACTTTATCGTTGTAAAATTTATTTTTATTTATATACAATATATATGTTCCATCTTTTTGTAATTCTACTGCTAGTCCACCATTTGGATGGTCTATTTCTTTTATTTCTTTAATTTTTCCTCTTATATTTGGAAAATCATCATATACTCTGTTCATATTGTTTAATAGTTCTTTTAAAACCTCTTTATCTATATGCCTTGTATTCATTTTTTTAATATTGTATTTTTCTTTTATATCTTTTTCAAATTTTGTATCAAATATATTAAATTGTTTCTCTGTTTCTAACTCAATATGCTCATTATTAGAATTATACACAATTGTACTTCTACAATAGTGAAAGTGATGTTGTATAGGTGGTAAATTTAATCCTAATGCCAATCCATTACATCTAATTCTTTGTATTGTTAGCTCTTTTTGTGTTTCACCATAATATCTATCAAATACATTTTCTTTGTTAATATAAAATTCTTGATTATTTAAACTATCACACATCAATGTAGTTTTATCATCTTCTACTGCTATAAATCTAACTTTCGAATTATCTTCTGCTACTTCTTTTATTCCTTCTACTTTTGCCAGATTATTTAATCCAATCATTTGTAAATCTAATGCACCTGATATTTTATTGCCATTAATATTAAGTCTTTGGTTATTTTGCCTATTTATTATTGTTTGAAACTCACTAGAATCAATTTCTAGGTCTTTTTGTTGTTGCATATTTAAAATTACTTGTTTGTATATTTGTTGTGTATTATATTGCATTGTTGCTTCAATGTATTGTTTCCAAGTTAGTCCGACTGTAATTAGGTTGTTCTAATAATGCAAGAAATAAAGCCATCGTTAATATTGATGGCTTTTTCTTCTTATCTACTTCTTTTTGTCCGTTCTTCATAGTAATAATTTGCATCTTCATACATTATTTGTTTTTCTTGTTCTTCTAATTTGCTTTGTTCTTCTATATATGCACTATAAATAAGTAATTCTAATATTTCACTATTTTTTACTCGTGTTCTTCTATAAATGTTATTTGCTAATACTCCAAAATAGCCTGTTAATAATTTTTGTTCTTTCCATTGCTCTATGTAATTATTTATTCTTTTTTTAGTTTTATTATCTGCTATATTATATATATTTTTTGATGTAAAGTTAAATGTATCAAATAGTTCTTGAATCCTGTTTTGTGTTTGTTTTGATATTTTATTATATAGCTGTTTCAATTCTCGCATCTTTGCATCGTGATAATTCCATACATTCATATTTCTATTCCTTTAATATTTTTAAAATTTTTTTATAATAATGGCTCTTCTTGTTATGTTTTTTACATTTGTTATATCTTTTTATATATTTATAAAGCTTGTCATTTTTTTGTATTATTGTTTTTAAATTTTCCCATGCATTTTTAATTATTTCTTCAATTTCATTCCATACATATATAACTTCATCAACTATATGTTGAAATGTTTCAACAATATCATCATATTCTATTGTTTTATCCAATTAAATTACCTCTATTCTTTTATTTGTTTATTAACTACTTTTTCTTGTTCTTTCTTGTTGTCCGCTGTTAATTTCTGTGCTTTTTGTTCATCTGTTAAGTCTGTTACTTTATTGTCTTGTTTATCTTCTTTATCGTTTTGTTTCACCTCTGTTTGTCCCATCATTTGCATTTGCTCTAGATTTTTCTGAATGTTCTCTTCATTTTGTAAATCCATTTTTGCCAATTCACTTGTTGCATCTAAATCAAGATTTAATAAATTAATAACTGTTTCGTCTGGTAATAAACCTCTTACTTTCAATGCATTTGTTATGTCTGTTGCTTTATCAGAAGGTAAATTTCTATTTAGTTTTATTTCTATATCTCTAAAGTCATAAGTTTTGCCCTTTTCTTTATTGAATTTCTCTAATATTATTTTCCACCTTCTTGTTAATCCTTCAAGGAAATCTCCTTCAAATGTTGCTATATATTGTTGTAAACTAAAGAATTTCTTTTCAAGTGCTGAATTATTATCAGCTGATGTAAATCCAAGGTCTGTCATATTAGGACAGAATGAGCATAAACATATAATATCCATTAATGTCTTTTTATGGTTTTGCAAGGCTGTATCATTTACATTCTTTTCAACCCAAGCTATATCACTGTTTACATCTTTGCTTCCGTCTAAATATCTTACTCTACTTGTTAATACATATTCATCTTCTTTTTGCCTTGCTGGATTTATGATATCTTCGCCTTTTTCATTTTGGATAATCATTGGATTTTCTGGTTGATATCCTATAACTTTCAATATTGCTTCATCATTATACTTAAATACATTTCTTGAATTTTGAATGCATCTTTCATATGCTTTTATTAAACTTATTACAGGTTCAAATATTGCCATTCCATCGCAATTTTCTATTGCTGTTGCTGGTATATCATCATCCCATTTTTTAGGTTGTTTTTCTTCTTCATTTTCTTTAAATAATGGCTCGTCTTTGAACTCTTGTTCATAAGCTGGTGTGCCAAACAACTTTCTTTTTTCAGGTGTATCGTAATAATATCTTTTTCCGTCTGCTGTTGTTAATTCTACCATTTGTTGATATTCACCATTTGCCATATATGTACGAATTATTCTGTATAAGCCTATTAAATTTTTAGGCAATGAATAATCCCATATAGCAACCGTTTCTAATGCATCACTTCTTGCTATTGTTATTTCTCCTGTTGTTTCATCCTTATAATATATTTCATAACATGCCCTTTTTATTAAATAGTCTAATACCATATGTAAGAAATGTGAACCATCCTTGTTATAGTCTGTTATGTTTTTTATGAGTAATTCTATTTCTTTTATCTCTTGTTCATCGTTAGTTTCATGATTAAATAGTTCTTTGATTATTTTATCTTTGTCTTCATTAAATGCTTTTACTTTATATGTTGGTGCTTTTCCTCCAAAATAACCAGCTGACATAACTGATATATATCTTTCTAATGGCACTTTAATATCTTCATCATCTAAACTTGCAAGTTCTTCATCTGTTAATTTTCTTCTAAACTTTTCGTATAATTCTTTTCTAACATTTAATTCTTCTTGTGCTTTAAAATATATATCTGTTATACTTCTTTCTTCTGTTAATCTTTCTTTACTATATCTTAACATTGTTTCCTCCAATCAAAAAAACACCTACTTTTTAGTAGATGTTACATATTTATAAAAGACTTATTAGTCATTGTCATATTTGTATTTTTAGGTTTTGGATTTTCATATACTCCTGTTAAACAGTCCTCAGCATCATCATGTTCATTCTTTCCAGTTCTTACATAATGTTTTAAGTGTTTGGAAAATTCAGGCCATCTATCTTCCCAATTTATAGGAAAATATATATTATTCATTACTCCCGTCGAATTACTTAGTATCCTTGCAACTTTATTTTCTCCCTGATGAAACCATCTAACGTTCGTATGTCTATTGCCTAAATTTCTTAAATTTGTTATTACATTTCTTGCGAATCCTCTACCACCATTATTACTTTCTATATTTGCATTTCCTACATTATCTTTTGTTAACATTTCTGCTACTGCTGGTTCTGTTATCTCCATCGGCTCTTGTGTATAAATAACATTTAATATGTAATATTCTTCATTATACATCTGATAATCTATTGAACATAGATAATCATTGCCTTCATCAGCAGTATCTGTATAGTTCATAATATAATGTGCTGGTGGTAATTTCTCATATATTTTAAATGCTGTATATAATCTATTTTTTACATCTATTGGCTCTTGCTGATAGTTAGCATATACAATATCTTTGTTCATATTTTTAGTTTTTAATTTATAGTCTTCTTTATTTAATATTGCTTCACATAGCATTGAGCCATCTTCTTGAACTGCTTTATAATTTATATGCCTTACATTATCAAAATTTTCTAGTATATACCCCGCTAAATCATTACTAGCCCATCTAGTCATAATAATTATTAGTTTAAACCCTGTTTCTGTTCTTGATAGCATTGTATTATTAAACCAGTCTATTTGCTTTTGCAAAACATTTTCATTATATGCTTCTTCGACATTCTTTATTAAGTCATCTATTATCATTAAAGTACAACCAAAACCAGTCGCAGTTCCCTTTGGTGATGTTGCTAAATAATTTGCTTGTCCACTTCCTTCTAATGCCCATTTATTTGCACTAGATTCACCAAATTTAATTTTTGTATTAGGAAATATGTCATTGTATACTATTATTCCTTCTGTTTTTTCTGATGCTATTGTATCTCTTACTGATTTTGCAAATGTTGTTGATAGTATTTCATTATATGAACCAGTCATTACTTTTTCTTTATTGTTATTTCCAAATACCCATTCAACCAATTTTCCTGCTGTTCTTGATTTTCCATGTCTAGGTGGCATGTTTATTACACAAATTCTATCATCACTTTCGTAGAAATCTTGTAATTCATGACACATATCTTTTAAGAATTGTCTATCTTCTTTATAAAAATCTGGTGCAGTTAATTTACAATATTCAAAAAAATCACGTCTGGCTAATTCCAAACGTGCTTGTTTTTTTAATTCTTCTTTGATATTATTATTCATTTAATATCTTTCTCAATTCTTCTGTTGTCATTCCTGAAAATGGATTATTAACTTCTCCAGATATGTTTAACTTGTCTTGTGGTTTCTCTCCAATAGTATCTCTAATAGTTTCAAATGCCTTTACATTTCCACTCAAGGCTTCTTGAATAAGTGAAAAGCTTATCTTTTCTTGTATCGTCTTATCTTCTACCTTAGTTTCCAATAATGCTAATAGTTCCTCTCTTAACGTTTTTCTTTGTGCTCTTACTTCTCCTGATTTTATTCCACCTTTTTTTCCTTTTTCTCTTGCTTCCTTCTTGGTTCGTATAGGTTTTAAGTTTTGCTCATTTGCCATTTAATCACCTTCTTTATGTTTTTATTTATGTTCATATTTACCTCTTGAAATCTTTTTGTGTTTTGGTCTATATCTAAAACAATAATCATAATACTTACATTGTTCACATTTTCTTTTCATACAATTTGCATAGTTAATATCTTTCATACTCTATTCCTCTTCTGTACACGTTAACTTTCCGTCTATTCTTCTTACTATTTTACAGTCTATGTTTTTTGTACAAGTGCTGCAGTTATGTTCTTCTTTAAATTCTTCTATTTCTTCTTTTGACATATCTTTTCCTCCATTTTATTTTATATTTCGACATTTTATGACAACTTTTGTCATTTTTGTATGTTATAATCTCCTCATACATAAGATAAAAAATCAAATTATGAAAGTGAGGTGAATATTATGTCTAAATATTGCATTTCTTATGATTTAAATGAAAATCATAAAGATTATGATGGTCTAATATCTGCAATTAAGGATTATAACTACATAAAAGCTCTATACTCTACATGGTTTGTAAAGTCTAATAATACAGCACAGGATATTTACAACCACTTGAAACCTTATATCGATAACGATGACCATTTATTTGTTATAAAAGTAGACCCTTCTGATAAACAAGGTTGGATGCCAAAAGACATTTGGGCCTGGCTAAATTCTTAATCTACCGAGTCGGCTGTACAAGCTGGCTCTCTTGTTTTATATGTAATATCTATTTTTTCTATTTCTTCTGTTTCAAATAATTCTAATATTCTTTGCTCTGCTTTTAACTTATTAAGTATTTCACATTGTCCCATTCTTTCATTTCCACTTATTACTTTTATTGTTTTATCCATATCTTTTCCTCTTTTCTTTTATTTATAAAACACTATGTAACGATATAAAGTTTGACTCGAACCAACATACATTGCGATTTTCCCTTCGCCCTCTTTTACCAGTAAAGAGTATATTTGTTACCGAACAAATAAAAAGTTTCAGGAGTTTAACCATTTTTATATATCTCTACATACTATTTTCTAAATATTAATTAGAACTCGCTAGGAAAGTTCTGTAATAATAATTTTAAGGGTTTTATTATAAACAAAGTGCAAACAGCTAATCTATATTATCAGTTACCTAGCATACTGGTAATAACCAAATATGTTGGTGGTGCTTTTTATATCTTCACACCATTGGATTGATTTCTGTTACTCGTATGGTTGGATTTGCACCAACAATCCCTGCAGGTTGTTTTACTACTTAAACTACATAGAGATATAAATAAAAAGAATAGACATTTAAAACATCTACTCTTAAATCAACAAATAGGTTGTCGCACTAGGTTTGATATTTCTATCTGCGACTTTTTAACTTGTACTAATTTTATCACATATTTTATTAAAATTCCGCCAATTTTCCGCCAACTTTTTTTAATTCGTTATGTACTGCATATATTAACTCTTGATTTTTTCTCTCAAATGTTCTTTCAGACATCCCTGATTCAATTACTTCCCATTTTGTTTTACTTAATATGTAATATTTGTTAAATATTATTTTACAGTCTTTATTTATCAATTCTAATGCTTGTACTACTGCTTTATATTCTTTTATTGATTTCTGTAATTGTTCATCTTCTTGTAACTTTATTACACTATTCAAAACATTGTCGCTTATATTATATGGTGCTTTTGGCATTCCATCTAAATTTTGACTGCCTATACTTAATATGTCTGCTCTTATATTCATTATATTGATACAATTATAATTATATCTTTTTAAACAACCTTTTGCATAATTATATTCTTCTTTGCTTAGTTTTTTATTCATTAGTGTGCCTCCTTTTTATATTTTCTCTTATTAATTCATCTTTTAAGTCATCTAAAATCTTATATGCTCTATTTAATTGTGTTTGATTTTGTTTTCTTTTTGTTATGTCTAATAAGTTTATATTCTCTAATTCTGCCATTGTACTTGCTACTATGTTGTATATATGATTTATTGTCATTTGTTCTTCCTTTCTTTTAAATATCTATATATTACTCTTTCAACATAAGCTAATGCTTCATAACTGCTTATGTATCTTCCATCATGTCTGTGCCTTACTGTACTTCTTATTATCTTTATTTCTTGATTATATTGTCTTTTATACATTGTTGCTAATTGATTCTTGCTTAATCCTTGCTTCCACTTTTGAATTATCTCTTTATCTTGCATACTACACCTCTTTAGAAACTCTTTAGATGTAGTATGCTCTTTTATTTATTTAATAATTCTTTTGCTTTATTTTCAAAATATTGTTTTATGCACTCTTTGCATTTTTCTTTATCTTCAAATTCATTGCAATTTTCTTTTTGTCCCATTTGTTTGCAAATATCTTCGTCTATATCGTTATTATTTATTATTTCAGCCATTAAATCAATCGTTTTGTCTTTTTCTTCTAGCATAGATAAAACTATTTCTATTGATTTATTATCTAATCTCACTTCATTTACTAAATCTGAAAATGGATTACATTGCTCTAAATATTCTTTGTCATTATCTAATTTACTTTTCAATCTTTCTATTGCTTGTTCTTTTGTCACAGCTAGTCCTCCTATTTTTTCTCTACTAAATCATTACTTTTATAAATTTCTTTTAAATATTTGAATATTGTCATTTTTGTAGTTGCAACTGTTATTCCTTTTCCATTATTAAATTTAACTAAACTATAATGGCCATTGTTTTTTCTATAGATAATATATTTATTTCCCTTATTGTCTTCATATTTTCTTATTACTCTATCTTTTGCTTCCATCCTAATTCCTCTACTTTCTTATTTATTGCTTGTAGTTCCAAAATTGTTATTTCTTCATAACTATCATAGAAATTTAAACAAGCAAATGTTTCGTTATTTCTAAAACTAATAATTTTTTCTAATTTTTCATTATAATAATCTAAATGTTCTAAATAGTTTTGTTTATAGTACCCTAACTCTACAAACATCTCATCAGCACACATTTTATTTACCTCTTTTCGTTTTTTTATTTAAGAACTTTCTTTGATATTCTCTTACATTATTTTGTCTTTGTTTTTCTTTATTTCTATTTTTTTGTGAATCCATTATCATTTCCATTCATTTTATTTTCCATCTCTTTTACTTCTTTATTTATTTGCTTTACTGCTTGTACTAATTCATTTATTTTGGACATCATGCAAATGGTTCCGTGTATATTGTTAGTAACTGACTTTAATTCTTCTATACTATCTATATCTATTTCATCTTCTATTAGTTCAAAATCAAACATTGCATACTCACAGTCTGAAAATTCTTCATTCATAAAATTTCCATTTTCATCTTTAAAAGCATTCCCGTTGTATGTATATTGCATATCATTTGGTGCTATTACTTTGCTTCCATCTTTTATCTCTCCATCTGCTATTGCTTTTAGCAGTTCGTATCCTTTATATTTCATTTTATTTTCTCCCTTCTAGTAGTTCTTGTAATTTCTCTAATTTTATATATTTTTGTGCATCAATACACGTTGCTTCGTCTGGAAATTCTGCATCTCCTTCAAATATTATTCTATATTCTCCATTGTTTAATATTTCTTCTATCTTGTCTTTTATTTTTTGAATCCACTTTTGATTTATATCATTTTGTGCAATTTCTATTACTGTTTTGTATTGCTCATCCGTTAAATGTATTATATATTTTTCATTATTTGATTTTAGTTCTTCATTCTCTTTTTGTAGTTTAAAATAATTTTCATTATAAACTAAATGTCCATTTCCACCTTCAATTAATTCAATTGCTCTATTTCTATCTATTTCATCAAAATTATTGTTTTCTATTCTTTCATATAATTTCATTGTTATCCTCACTTTCCAGCAATTTTTTAAAATTTCTAATTAAATCCCAATAATAATTAGCTCTATCATTGTCATTTTTCCTTTTTGCTTTTTCAAATTCATAATCGAATTTATCTATTTTATTTTCTATTCTATTTATTAAGCAAAAATATTGTTTCTTATATGTTTCATTCTCTTTTAATACTCTTTTATAATCTTTCTCTTGTTGTTCATAATAATTTATTAGCTTTCTTTTTCCATATTGACTTAATTCATTTCTATACAGTAACCTTTTTAATTCTTCTATATCTTCTTCTCTACTATTTTCTTTCACTTAAAACACCTCGATTTCTTCTGGTTTTTCTATGCTAACAGTTTCACAAACTTTTAAATTAAAGAATGTAAACTCTTCTGTTTTATAATCTATCTTTAAATCTACTTCACACATTGTTTGTTTTAGACAGTCAAATATCCATAAAGGTAATTTGATGTATTTAGGGTAATTATGATATTTTGAAATATAATCATGTATTCTATTATTAACAATACATTCTAGTTCTAAATATTCAATACTATCTTTAGTTGTTCTTTTGTTTATTTTTTCTTTCACTATGTATCACTCCTCTCTTAATTTATTGGAAATAAAACTATACATTTTTGTGCTATGTCTTTGTTATTTTCATATATTTCTCCTTCAAGTTCATTTTCATCATTTATATATTCTTGATTTAAAAATTCTCCACTCCAAGTATTATTTGGAATGTAATAACCTTTGCCAAATCCTAATGTTCCTTCAAGTGGACTATAATAATTTCCTTCCTCATCGGCACTTAGTATAACTTCTGCATCCTCATCTTCTAATTTTAATTTTTCTATCAATTCTTTAACTTTCATATTTTATTTACTCCTTTACTACTAAATTTCTTCTAATTCATATATACTTGGTTCATCACAACCATTATAGTAAGAATAATGAACTAATCTTAATTCATCTCTACCTATTTCATTAAAATATTTTGCAAACATTCTTGAATACTTTTCAAATTCTGTATCTGTTAATAATCTTACATTTTCAAAATCTCCACTTGCTCCATATTCATAGTCTAGTTGATAATCTAAAAAGTACTCATATTCATCATTTTCATAATTCAATCCACTATTAATTGTAAAATCATTTTTAGTATGATAATTTTCTTTAACATTGTATTCTTTTAGTAATAAATCCTCTAACCATTCATCTTCATTTTTTAATTTGTCTATTATATTTTGAGGTATTTTAAACCTTACACATTTTTTTCTTACATAATCACTCATTATTCTTCTCCTCCTACTTTTAAATTATCATTTGCTATTTCTCTTTCTATAAATTTTTCTATTTCCTCTCTATTATATCTACAAAGACTCAAACAATAATTACCCCTTATTTTTTTATCTTTAGATTCACTTGAACAACTATATTTATGCCTTCTATAAACAGCTTTTCCATTACTTATTGTTAATTCCATATAAGGATGTTCTATATAATAATCATTAATTATAGATGACTTATAATATTCTTTTTTAGGTTTGCAATTTTGCATTTTTTCACATACTATATGCAGTGCTTCACAATATTTTTTTATTTCTTCTTTGTTACATAATTCATTGTGTATTTTAATAGCTTCTTTTAAGTTCATTATTCTTCTCCTCCTACTTTATAGCAATTAGCCTCAAACTGTTCTTTTGTTAATATTGTTTTTATGTCGTTTTCATGTAATTCTATTTCATATTCGTGTACAAAAATTGAACTATCAAAACAAGATATTCTTACTTCTTCTACTAAATGACCATTTACATAGTCCCCTTCTTCTATTAAATCTATTAGTTGTTTGCTATGTTTTGCTATATTAGATTTAAAACCACCCATATTGTTGTCATATCTATAATAGAAATAATCAGCAAAGTTTGTGATATATCTATTTTCCTTAATTTCAATTACCTTGTGTATTTCTCCATTTTTTGTTCTCACATATTCGTTTACTTCTATCATCTCTTATGTTCCTTTCATTTAATTATTCTTAATTCCAAATCTGGATAAACTTTTTCAAATATTTTATGTTTTAATTTGAATACATCTGTCTGCATTCCTTTTACATCTTCCACTATTGTTTTACCGTTTTCTATGTATTGGAAGTCTGCTATGTATTCTATCTTTCTAAATGTTCTTCCGTTTTTCTTAAAACTATCTTGTAACAGAAATCGTGGTTGTAATTCTAAATCAGTTATCGTTCCTGCTCTTTCTAGTAATTTTAATTCTTTATATCTTCTACTTTCTTGGATACTATCAAAGATGTAGTCATCTACTATTACTTTTTTATTTCTGTATTTGTTCACTTTTCTTTAGCTCCTCTCTTAACTTTTCTTGCCAATTCTCTATTCCTGGTACAAAATATTTACATCTTGCTACTGGCTTATATTCTTCACATTCTTGCTTGTTACAGCCTAAGCAGTAATAACATAGTGTATTCTTTTTTATTTGTTTCATAGGTTAGTCCTCTGGCATTTCATAACATATGAAACCTTTGTAATCTGACATTGCTCCATTTTTCCAAAATTCTGTTATTTCTGCTAATACTTCTTTTGCCCTTTCTTCTGTCTTGTAATATCCTAAGTCTTCATACAAACTATCTACTGTTTCAGTTCTTATACAAACATCATCATCACCTTCATCAAAGGTGATATAAACTCGTGTCATATTATCAAAATTTATTATTTTTCCTTTATCTTGACTTACTATTATCATAACTACCTCCTAAATTTTTGGTATATGGTTCATATTTTCTGCTACCATATCCGCTAAATAATATCTTTTAAAACTTACATCTTCTCCAAATCTATTTTTCTTTTGTACCCATTCCGTTGTAAATTCATAGCCTTCTTTTTTTAGTTGGTCTATTCTTGCTCCTAATTGCATTACTCCTAAATCTTGATATGCTTCCCAACTTGTTATACTTCCAAATTGTCTGATATAATTTATAATTCTGTCTTTTTGTGTTATCTTCATTTGTTTATCACTTCCTTTAATCTATAAATTCTCCCCACTCCAAGTTTTTATATAAATTTCTTCGTGGGTCTTTCACATAATAATCTATTGGATTTACTGCTATTCTTGCTCTTATATCTGCTATCTTTGGTATAAATTTAACTTCTTGTATTGTTTTTTCAATAGCTGTTTCAAATTCTGTTTTATCTGTATTTTTAAATTCTTCATACCAAACTGTCATTTCTTCTTTTGTAAATATCTTGTTATATGCTGTTTGAATTTTTGATATTTGTCTTTTAAATTCATCTTTATTCATCTAAAAATCCACCACCTTGCTTGTATCTTTTTTAGGATTTTTTAAATCTTCTTTTTTTACTGCATCTACAACCCATTTTTTTATACATAGATAATGTGATTTTGCTTTGTATCCTTTCATTTCAATGTACTCATCAAGATATTTTATAAGTTCTTCCCAATTTTGATATTCTTTCTGTAGTTTCTGCAATTCTTCATCTTTCAACAACACATTTTTATATTCTCCATATTTGTGCTTGTTGGCTTTTACAGAAGCTGTAGAAGATTTTTCTTCGGAAGCTGGTATATTATTATCTAACTCTATACTATCCTTACCTAACTCTAACCTATCTCTAACCTGGGTATCCATTTTGGATACATCTTGTATACATTTTGTATCCATTAATGTATAAGCTTTATTTTCATCAAGTTTTAGCATTGATTTTTCTTCTTTGTATTTTGTTTCATGATATCTATCTTTTTGTATGTAATTATGTATTTGCCAATGTTTTATTACTACTACACCACTTTCAAATGGTAATAAGAATTTTTTTGTTAGTAGTATTTTTAAGTCATCATCTTTGCACCCTATCATTCTCATTATATTTTTAGGATTATTTATGAATCCATCATCATCAGCTCTCATACTTAAATGAAAATATAATAATTGAGTTGTGTGTGGCATATCAAGAAATGCATCACTATCTATTATTGTTTTTGCAAACATTCTTCTTTCTGCCATTGCTTTCTCCTTTCGTATTTCGTACAATATAAGGGATAAAACTTTATTTTGTCCTATCCCTGTTGTCTAATCTAAATAACTTTTTCCTATTAATTTTATAAATTCTTCTCTTG
>ULWT01073004.1_pt1 | contig 14651 bp, 8 predicted proteins | sample 1960611 | NCBI WGS metagenome assembly ULWT01 (sample SAMEA4835819, study PRJEB28245) | human gut metagenome | biome: gut microbiome; material: fecal sample | place: Denmark | collected 2008
GGCAGAGGGCCAGGACGCGCTTCATTACTTTTCACCCCTCAGCTTTATGAGCTGGTCGCGCAGGATGGCGGCGTACTCGAATTCGAGCATCTTCGCCGCCTCGCGCATCTTCTTCTCCAGCTTCTGTATCTCCTCACGCCGCTCGGCCTCCGTCATCTTCAGCCCGTCGCGGCGGCGTGTACCCTTGTCGGCCTCGGAGGATATCTCTATGATATCCCGCACGCTCTTGATTATCGTCTGCGGGACGATGCCGTGTGCCTTGTTATAGGCGTCCTGCTTCCTGCGGCGGCGCTCCGTCTCCGTAATGGCCGCGCGCATGGAGGGCGTTTCGCTGTCGGCGTACATGATGACCAGGCCCTCGGCGTTACGCGCCGCGCGGCCTATGGTCTGGATGAGGCTCGTCTCGCTGCGCAGGAAGCCCTCCTTATCCGCGTCCAGAATGGCGACAAGGCTGACTTCGGGCAGGTCCAGGCCCTCGCGCAGGAGGTTTATGCCCACGAGGACGTCGAACTCGCCCAGGCGCAGGTCGCGGATTATCTCCATGCGCTCTATCGCGCCGATATCGTGGTGCATATAGCGGCACTTGATGCCCGCCGCGGTGAGATAGGCGGAGAGGTCCTCGGCCATTTTCTTCGTCAGCGTCGTCACCAGCGTGCGCTGGCCCTTGGCTATGCGGGCCTTTATCTCGTCCATGAGGTCGTCTATCTGGCCCTCGACGGGGCGGACGGAGATCTCCGGGTCAAGCAGGCCGGTGGGTCTTATTATCTGCTCCGCGATCTGGCCGGAGCGCTCCCGCTCGTACTCGCCGGGCGTGGCGGAGACGTACACCGCCTGGCCTATGCGCTGCTGGAACTCCTCAAACTTCAGCGGACGGTTATCGAAGGCCGAGGGCAGGCGGAAGCCGTAGTTCACCAGGGTCTCCTTACGCGCCCTGTCGCCCCGGTACATGGCGCGCACCTGCGGAAGCGTGACGTGCGACTCGTCCACAAAGAGGACGAAGTCCTTCGGGAAATAGTCCAACAGCGTCATGGGCGCGCTGCCCGGCTCCCGGCCCGAGATTATGCGGCTGTAGTTCTCGATGCCGGAGCAGTAGCCCAGCTCCTGTATCATCTCGATGTCGAAGCTCGTGCGCTGCTCTATGCGCTGGGCCTCCAGGAACTTGTCCTGGCTCTTGAAAAACGCCACGCGCTCGTCGCACTCGCGGCGCATCTCCTTTACCGCGGCGGCCATCTTCTCCTTGGTGGTGACATAGTGGCTCGCGGGGTAGATGGCGACGTGGTTCAGTATGCGCGTGGGCGTGCCGGTGACAGGGTTTATCTCGGAAATGCGGTCTATCTCGTCCCCGAAGAACTCTATGCGTATGGCTTTGTCGTAGGAATAGACCGGGAAGACCTCCACGGTGTCGCCCCGGACGCGGAACATATTGCGGTCGAAGGCGATATCGTTGCGCTCGTAACGTATCTCGATGAGCTTTTTCAGCAGCTCGTCCCTGTCCTTCTGCTGGCCGGGGCGCAGGGAAATGACCATGCTGGCATAGTCTATCGGGTCGCCGAGGCCGTAGATGCAGGAGACGGAGGACACGACGATAACGTCCCGCCGCTCCGACAGGCTGGACGTCGCCGAGTGGCGCAGGCGCTCTATCTCGTCGTTTATGGAGCTGTCCTTCTCAATGTAGGTGTCCGTTGTGGGTATATAGGCCTCGGGCTGGTAGTAGTCGTAGTAGGAGACGAAGTATTCCACGGCGTTATCCGGGAAAAACTCGCGGAACTCCGAACAGAGCTGGGCTGCGAGCGTCTTGTTATGCGCCAGCACCAGCGTCGGGCGCTGGACGCGCTCTATGACCTTGGCCATGGTATAGGTCTTGCCGGAGCCGGTGACGCCCAGCAGAGTCTGCTCGGGTATACCGCGCTCCAGCCCATTAGCCAGGGCGTCTATCGCCTCGGGCTGGTCGCCGGATGGCACATAGCTGCTGACCACGTGAAAATCAGGCATGATTACTCCTTTTTCATACTTTATTTAAACCGTATTTTAGCACAGCCCTCCCCTCTTGAAAAGCCCCGCCGCAAAATTCATTGCTGTAAGCCCGGGCACTTTGTGCTACAATAGCCTCGCGCCCCTTGCGGGGTGGAATCGGAGGTAACGTATGCTTGAACGAATGGACAAGTTCTTTGACAGCCGCCTTGATGAATACGACGCGCACCAGCTGGGCTGTATAGCCTCTGCGCGGGAGTTTCTGCGTTTCACCGCCGAGCAACTGCCTTCTGGGGCCGGCTGCGCTGTTCTCGACCTTGGCTGCGGCACGGGGCTGGAGCTGGAGGAGTATTTTGCGATCAATCCCACGGCCTCCGTCACCGGTATCGACCTTGCGCCGGGCATGCTCAACAGGCTTGCCGAGAAGTTTCCCGGCAGGGATGTGCGGACCGTCCTGGGCTCATATTTTGACCTTCCCTTCGGCTCCGCCGTCTACGACGCGGCGGTCTCCGTAGAGTCTCTCCATCACTTCACCGCAGAAGAAAAGCTCCCGCTTTACCGGAAGCTGCGCGAAGCTCTAAAGCCTGGAGGGGTGTTCGTACTAACTGACTATTTTTCCCTTTCCGACGAGGAGGAAACCGCTCACCGTGCAGAGCTGCTCCGGCTGAAAAAGGCCCAGAACATCATTGACGATGTGCTATACCACTTCGACACTCCGCTGACACCGGAACACGAGGCGGAATGTCTTGAAAAGGCCGGATTTTCCGAGGTCCGGGTTCTCAAAAGCTGGGGCGCGACGCACACGCTGAGGGCTGTAAGGCCGTGCCTGTCCGCAGCCGTCGGCCCGGGCGCTCCGGATACCGCTGAGTTGGGCTGCTGCGGCGCCTACTGCCGCACATGCAGGGAATATATGGTGTCGTGCAAGGGCTGCTCGACCGGTTACGCCGACGGCTCACGCGAGCTGTCGAAGGCCAGGTGTGCTATAAAAAAGTGCTGCCTTTCGAGCGGCCAAATAACCTGCTCCGACTGTTCCTCCTTCGACTCCTGCCCTAAGGTCCAGGGTTTCTACAGCAAGGGGTATAAATATTCGAGATACCAGGCGTCCGCACAGTTTATAAGGTCGCACGGCTACCGCTCTTTCGCCCAAGCCGCCTCAGCCTGGACCAGCGCCAGCGGAAAGCTGCCCCGCTAACGCAAATGATATTTGGAGGCTTTGATATAATGACTAGCGTTTTGTTCATCTGCCACGGCAATATTTGCTGAGGGGCAAAAAAGCCTGATAAATCAAGGGTTTCCGGGCCTCTGTGTAGTGCTACTACACCATTACTACACCATTTGGAACCTCGGTGTGACGAACATTTTTTGAAAAAACGAGGTGCAGAAAATGGAATACTCGAGTGTCCTGGAGGAGCTCTGGTACGGCAATATCGAGCCGTCGGAGTATGATTGTTCCCCCTGCCCGGAATATAAAACCGCCCTCCATCTGCTCAGCCGCAACGAGGAAAAGCTCCTCAGCACCCTGAACGAAGAGCAGAAAGCCCTCTTCACCCGCTGCGCCGAAAGCCGGCGCGAGCTGCAGTCGATAACCGAGCGCCTGCTGTTCAAAAACAGCTTCCGCCTGGGCGCAAGGCTCATGCTGGAGGTAATGGAGGGGTAAGTTGATATAGCGCACCGCCCATCGGCCAAATGGCCGATGGGCGGTGTTGTTTACCCGGACCGTTTGTGTGCAAACCAAATAACTGCGCGCTATGATAATATCTTAATCAAAGCCGTAGCAATTCTCTCAACGTCTTCTTCCGTATTATACTTCCCTAGTGAAATCCGAATGGTGCCTTTTGCATATTCTTCGTCAAGGCGAATAGCATGCAAAACATGTGATATTCTCGTGTTCGCGCTATCGCAGGCTGAGCCGGTTGAAATGCTGATTCCCATTAAATCCATGCGGTGTAGAATGGCTTCTCCTTCTCTATTCGGAAAGGATAAGCTGAGTAGGCCAGGCAACTTGCACTCCCCACTATTGCGCTTATATTCAACGCCGGCCTCGTCCAGTTTTGATGTAAGCATTCTCTCCAATTGCAGAAGATGACGTTGGTTCTGCTCCAATGAATCACAGTTTTCCTTCAAAGCCGCTGCCATCCCTACAATTGCTGCTATGTTCTCTGTCCCGGCACGGTGATTATTTTCCTGCGCTCCGCCATCTACATAAGGCGGCAACGCGACACCTTTGCGGATGTACAGAAAGCCAACACCCTTCGGCCCATTGAACTTATGCGCGGAAGCAGAGAGGAAATCCACCCCAAGCTCATGTACGTTTACTGGAATATGCCCGATTGCCTGAACTGCGTCTGTATGAAACAACGCACCGCGGGCGTGTGCTACTGCGCAAAGATCACGAACGGGCTGGATGCTCCCGATCTCATTGTTTGCGTACATAACAGAAACAAGTTTGGTGTTTTCAACCATATTTTGCTCTAAAGCTCCAGGCGTAATGTAGCCCGCGTTAGAAGGGGGAATATAGAACACCGGGCAGCCGAGCTTTTCAATTGCTGCGCAGGAGTGAAGAACAGCGTGGTGTTCAAAAGCCGAGGTTATGGTCGCTCCTTTCCTTGGGCAGGAGATAGCCAGGCTTTTGATTACCCAGTTGTCACTTTCTGTTCCTCCTGATGTGAAATAAATCTCATCAGGAAAGGCTCCTATACATTCAGCTATTACTGCTCTTGCTTCTGCAAGAACCTTTTTCGGTTTGCGGGCAAACATATAGGGCTGTGAGGCGTTCCCGTATTCTTCAAGTAGCCAAGGAGTCATCGCCTCAAACGCAGCCTTGTCAAGTTTAGTAGTTGCCGCATTGTCGGCATAGATATGTTGCTTCATCAGCGAACTCCTCACATGAACAACTTGCAGCCTTCGTCCTTGAATTCCTCAATCTTTGCCAGCAACTCTTCTTCTGTAACTTCAAGGTACTCTGCAAGGCATGGTAAACAATAAAATGTTTTGGTTTTCATACCAATTATTTTCTTAGTAATGCCTATTTCATCTTTTGTCAGAGGGGTCTTCCCACATACATAACAGCTTTTTGCTTCCATACTATTCTGCATCAATGCCGTATATCTTAAATAGCGGCAGATCCTTTCCAGCATACTCTACATCGAGCAAGCCCAGCTGATACTTAATTGTATCTCTCATCCTACGCGCCCTGTCAAAGCAATATCTTTTAAACTCTCTGGGGGTGATATCTTCAATGTGCTGAACATTTGGGAAAAGCAGTTTTAAATACGCTGTCGCAATCCGCTTTACAGCCTCTGTATCCCGGGTGTCAGCACCCTCAGGCACAATTATATACTCGTCAACAATGCTTCTGTAGGTCATGTCGCTGCGAAGCTCGTGCATTATAGAACAGAAGTATTCTGAGTTCAATGCCCAGCCATCTACCTTTAAATCGTCCTTCATGCGAGGAATATTCCACCCTTTGATAAACCCATGAAACCTTTCAATCAGTGCAGACTCATGGAAAACAGGCGGCAGTTCCGTAAACATATTCTCATAGCCGTCCGCGTCCATTATTTCTTTGCTAATGTTTCCGCAAAGCACCACACCAGCATCTGCAGTTCCTTTGTAGTCTCCTACGGTAAAGGTGCCCTGTTCCAAGTACCCTTTAAGAGCCGCACGCATCTCATCAGTGTCTGTGAAGGAGATAGTCTGCACTTCGTCCAGCGTTACAAAATCGCTTCCAGCTATCAAGCCCTCTCTACGCTTGGTCTGATCGTAAAACATCTTGGCACGGCTCATAACGCCGCCGCTCGAAAGCCAACCGTATCGGCTTACATTCCCGTAAAGATATGATTTGCCAGTACCCTTTGGCGCAAGCTCGATCAGATTCAACCGCTTCTCTACGAATGGAAGCAGCCTTGTAAGCATTGTGAGCTTTTCTTCTTCTTTTTCATAGCCGGCAGCATTATAGTCAACGGCTCCAAGTAAAACATCAATCCACTCGCTTGTAGTGAATTCTCTGCGGGCCTCTTTATATTCTTCCGGGTCTATCTCATAGGGGCAAAAGTTTTTGAAAGAAACGAGCTTAATTTTCCCATCTTTTGAATTTTTGGACTTTGAAGCTTTGCGTTCATATTCAAAGGAAAAGGCCTCGCTTTCCGGGGGACGATATCCCAGTTCCACCATTCCCCATATATCTCTTCCCTTTACAAGATCATCTTTACATGAATCCCAGACGTCACTTTCTATTATGGTCTCTTTGAATCCCAAGCCAAAGTCCGGAAGCGAAAAAGAGACTTCTCCCGTCTTTATGTCTATGTTTACTGATACCTTTGCAAGAAACTTAACTTCCTTGCCTTCGATAACTACGTCATTTTTTATCGCATTCCAGTCATCTTTTCTCGGAATAAATCTCTTTACAAACCTGGCGAGGTCATCTTTATCAAATTCTCCCTCATCATCTTCAAACTTTTTTAGTAGCCAGTCTCTCATAAAGGCAGGGAGGCTTAGTGTGGAGAAAAAGTTGGTCTTCTTTAAGTCCTTGTAGACGACCATGTCATCAAAATTATCTCTCAGCTTCTCTGATAGCTCCATGGTTCTCCTCCCTAAAATTCATCGCCAAAATCAAAATCATCTTTGACCTTAGCGATCCTGCCTCTCACTTTGAACGAAACGCTGCCTAACAAATCAGAACCGTCAAAGATATCGGCCGTATATGGTTTCGTCTTTGCCCGCTTAATGTCCCTGAGCTCGAAGGTGTAATGTGTCGCATCTTCAGATAGGCCTGTGTAGCGTCTGTCTTCAATCACAAGGCTGATGCTATCGGGCTCCTCTGCATCAGAAATATACAATTTCAGCGTGACGCCATCATACCTGTCTGCAATTATTTCATCAGGGCGAATAACAACGATCTGAACGTCTGCCTGCTTTTTCAGTGTCAGCGTAATTATAGGAACAACAATTTCCTCAAGGCTGGCGCCTCCATGTACTTCTACGTTAGCTTCACGTCCGCCGCGAAACCTACCATAATCTGATAAGGCAATATATCCATTCTCCTCTATTTTGTATTGGACGTCACACCCATCAAAAGCCTTGCAACACCGTCCAGAGTGCTCGCCTTTTGTGTCAGTCTCATATGGCACATTCTGTTTCTTCAGTACCGCTAACCTGGAAGCGCCATGGTCGCTGGCGATAACAAACGATGAACAGTGATGCATGCCAAGCTCCATAGCAGCAGTGCTTATAGCCTTCTCAATTACCTCAAGCTCAGCTGGAATATGGACTGGGTCTTCATCGGCTGTGAAAAAGTAACCGCCCTTGTCTTTGTGTTTGATGTTATCCAGCTGCTCTTCCTTGTACTTTTTGCCGCCTGTCCATTCATCATAAAACTTCTTGTTTACAGGTGTGATGGTCGGCAAGTCCGAGCGGACAATATCTGTATGAATTGACAGCCCTTTTTTCTTGGCCAACGTGGTAATGTAAGCCATATATTCCACGCCCAGAGCGTCGATCCAATACAAATAGGCCCGATTTTTATTCGTGATAGCTTTAATGGCGTTATCCCTTGTGGGCAGCTTTGCATACGCAATGCCAGTCGCATATTTTTCAACGAGACTTAGAAAATCCGCCGAAATGTGGTTCGTAACTTTTTGCCTTTTATAAAGATCAAAGTATTCAGTCAGCTCATCCGCGAGCACAGGGCAATCGAATATGTATTTCTTCAGATAAGCATCAAGAGCAGGATATACATATGATATGGCATCGCTCAGTCCATTCCGCGCCACCAACTTAATGACAGTTTTCTTTTCAAGCATGGTATTGTCGGTCAGGCGATAAATACTCTCTTCCGGGTCTGTTTCATTGGCTTTCACGAAAACGGCAATGTCCTCTTCGGGGAAGTCCTTAAGCAGTTTTTTTCTCTCGTCATAAAGACGCCGAAAATCTCTGTCTTTGTGGGTAATCTTTGTGATTGCAAGAATAAGATTTGTTTTGAAGTCCTCAAAGGAGGTGGTTTCATTGATTACGAGTTTAAGATATGAGTTTTGTATCTGCTCCAAATTCAGTTTCAAATACAAAAACACCAGCCAATTTCTGTACTCAACGCCGGAAATGGCATAGTACAAATCATCTACCGCACTTTCATCAATGCCATTTCTGTCAAACACGGCTTTAATATCATTGCCGTACTTCTTTAAATCCTTGAGGAACCGCAACCACTGAGATTCCGTACCGAGCCCGCTGTCAAGGGTAAAATTTCCAACCAGCAATTTGACAACAGAGTGTGCTCCAGAGATGTTTTGAAATGGAAACTGTGCATTGTCGATGAGGAGAGAAGTACTTGCATATACGTTGCCAGAGGCGCCATCTTCCAAGGCTCGCAGCAAGTGCTTTATGCCTGTATTTTCAGAGAGTCCGGCTGCATCTGATATGTTAGTAATTGATATGCTCACAAGGGGATTGTCAGAAATATATGCTCTCTGTTGATTAACCATTTTGTTGTCGTCATGGATGATTTTTGAGGCCTGGGAGGTTACGCCTCTGAGCAGGAGAATGGCTCTCGCACTTCCAAGAGTGGTGTTCTTCAGCCTAAGCAGTTCTTTGACTGCAAAGGTTGAGCCTCTAAGTGCCAAATACTCACCGAGGCCAACTACCACGAACTTATTATCTCGATAGTCAACATCAGAAGTCCGGAGGAAATCCACTAACTCATCTACGCTTGGGAATTTGTCATCCATAAAGCAGAAGTCGCTCATTCTAACAACAGAGATTTCTGCTTGCTTCAATTCCTCTAAGACATAACCGTACTCCTCATCACCAACGACGTAAAAAAACGGCAGCCCTTTTGCAGTTGATATGTAGTTTTGCACTTCCCTGCAAAGCATAGCTTACTCCTCCCTGTTAATGATGATCTTTACTCCAAGGCTCATATCCTTTCTAACAATATCGGTCAACCACATTTTCAGTTCTGCATCATCCATGCTCTCTATGATGTTTACAACCTTATCGCTGCCGCCAGCGTTATACTCTGCAGCCGCCATTCCGGAAATTGTAGCTTTAATAGTAGGGTTGTCGTTCCATTCGTATGCGCTTATGCCAGTGTTCTCCAAGGCATCTCTAACGGCATCAATATCATATATTAGACTTTTATAGTCACCAATTATACTTTCGGCAAAGCACTTGTCACGATAGTCAGCAGAGGCAAGGTCGTCGAAAAAGTCCGCATTTTGGAGGAATAACAGAGCTTCTTTGATATCAGCTTCACTTTGTGTGCTGCTGTTGAGAACAGCAAATGCCTTCTTTGCTTCAGCATATTGAGTCGCCTTCATACAGCACAGAATTGGTGTGCGGTGTTTTTCAGACCACGCACGCGGATTTTTGCTACCTCCTGTCTTTTCACTCCAAAACTTATATAGCTGAGTCTTTACTTGGTTCTTTCTGTAATCATCGGCAGCTTTTTTAACCGTAGCATTGCTTGCAGTGGATGAAGAAGTGAACATCTCTGTCGTGATAGAGTTCTTGATCTCCTCGCACTCAACGTCGCTAAACCCTTCCAAATATGGCGCATAGATATTCATAAAGATTCCCAGCAGGTTATCCAGTATGGCTCTGATGTCAGAAAAGTGACTTGACAGCTCATCGCGGAATGACTTCATCTGCTCCGGCAGCATATCCTCATAGTTCGCAATTCGAAGTAAGAGTGAAAAGAGCTTGTCCAGCTCTGGCCTTTTAGCCTTAATAGATTCGCAGGAAAATCCGATGAATTTCAATGTCTCGCGCCATTCCTTAAATGCCGCTTCTTTGGTGTGCACTGTAACGTTCAGAAGAAGGTTTGTGGATTTAATAATTTCATATTCAATTATTAGTTTCCGTATTTCGTCCTCTCCGGTTGAGCCATTCCAAAGAGCAAAATACTGAACGCTAAACAGCTTTTTAATGTCCGTAAGGACGTCATTATCCGCACCGATTTCCTTGGCTACATTTAGGAGTTTTCCGCCCTCAAAGCGCTTAAGAAATATGTGCATACCTTTTTTGCAATTATCAAATGTAAGCAGCTCTTTCAATTTCTGCTCGAACGATGGACGATGAATTGCTATTTTCCCTATTTCATTTGCAACATTATGCGCTTCATCGCCTTTGCTCTGCACCAGTCTGATATAGAGCTTAACAAGGTCAAACACCCCTGTCGTGTCAACATCCTCTAAGCACCAAACAGGATAAGTAAGGTCGCGCATTTTTGAAAGCACGAGAGTGCCCGCGTGCTGAGGTGAAGAGCAGGAGTTTGGAGTAATGCCCCATGCGTTTTCCGTAAGCGAATAAAACGCCTTTTCCTCCTCAGTAAGGTTTACAATATATGTAGATTTGGAATTCTTGCCGATATAATTTCCAATCATTTCGGCAAGTTTTTCTGGCGTCATAGAATCTCTGTGTCCTTCAGCATCCATGGCACGATATGGCTCTGAACTATATTCTTTCAGCAGGAAACCTGTAATGAATGCAGAGAGGTTGCAAACAGAAAAGCCGAATGTTGTCTCTAAATGATCATAGATTTCGCCAATTGAAATCTTTCCGTTACTCTTGAACGCCTCGTCAATCATTTTATCGACTGATTTCTTTATGATGACTATGTGCTCATTTGCAAGGGACTCTTCTTCCCAGTATTTTTCCTTTCCCCAAAACTTCCCCAATACTGATTTTTCGCATCCAGCTATTAAGCCCTTGACTTCTGCGAAGCCCATACCATATTGGGCAACCGGTTTTGGCATTGTGAGCTTCAACTGAGACTCGGAAAGACCTTTTGTAAAGTCTTGTACATGCTGGAAGCGATTCAAAACGATAGTCTGGAGTATCGTCTGGACAGCACCAGCGCCTGTGGCTTTCTCTCCGTCCTGGTTCGCATATGTAAAAATGATAAATTGTCCGTCGTGAATACGGCCCCTCCAGTCGCGTTCCAACACGTCTTTTGCTTTTTTTGCATTATCCTTTGCCTGCTGTATGTTGTTATGATTGTAATACTGTGACATGGCAGAATAGTCTACATACTGCTCAAAGGCTTCTAATCCCAGGGGCGTTGATAGCGCATCGATAACGGTAATGTTCTTATATTCAGGGTCAGCCACGGTATTCTTTATCAGCGTTCGAAAGCTCTTTGCTTCATCGTCTGTCTTTGCCACAGCAATGACGGCATAAAAATGCCAGTCAAGATCCTTGCTTCTCAGTGCGTCCATCACCTTCTTGAAGTCGTAGGTCGTTACAACAGGCAGTCTTCCACTTTCAAAATCCAGCGCATATCGAAGTTTTAGCGCAGGAGGCAAACTGAGGGCCGTTGCAATGGCGGCTCCCTCAGAAACCAATTTTGCCGTTGTGCCCTGTTTTTCGCGGATTTCTTTCTTGAAGGATTCAATTTTTGCGCTGTCGCCCGCAAGGACAGCGGCAGAATACACTTTTTTCCCATCTGCTATTGGATTTTCAATCAAAACGCCCTTCTTTACAAGCGCTTTCGCTATGCTCTTGCAAGATGATTCCAGCTCCCCGGAATCTCCCTCAAAAGCATAACTGAGATTTTGGTCAGTGGGCTTCAGAATTTGTATTGCTCCACCGAGTCTCTGATCTATTGACTGCATTATAAGTATGGTTTTCAGGACTACTTTTTCCGTGCCATTTAGCTGTTTCTGCTGAGGAAATGTGTCCAAAATTAGCTTAATATCAGCAGACAGATAATCTTTGCCTTTCTCATAGAAGAAATCCCAAAGCATATCCACGGTGAGAAACGGCCTTTCTGAAAGTGGACTGGTGTTCTGGATAAACCATTGAAACGCCTTCACATCCAAATCTTTCGGTGTCTTGATAAAGTCAAACATACTGCGTTGATTGGATTGAAAGGCAGCGGCTATATTTTTCAAAACAAGCGCGGCTATAGGATGAATAGGCAGGATGTCCCGCATAACGTTGTCATTGCTTATGTTCGCCGCTTTAATGACCGCATTGCGAGCATTTGCTACATTGGAATTCAAATCATCCGCCAGCAATGCCCAGTTTGCCTTTGCTGCAGGCTTGATATTAAATGCGTGGCCAATGAGCTCAAATGCTATATTGTCCGGCAAGGTAATCTCTACCTTGTCAAATCTCTGCTGTACAACAGACCAAGGGTTGGTTTTATCATTGGCATCATATGTCTTGGCAAGAGAGGAAAGCGGATGCGTAACAATAATGAAGTAAAAGGGCTTTTCCTGGCATATGGAAACTATCTTCTGAAATTCGCCCAGTGATGTGCTGTTTTGGCGAAAATAGTCGCTGAACTCGTCCCATATCAGCACTATCTTGATGTGATTTCTATCAATAATGTCCGCAAGCCAGTTGCGCAGGGAATCCGCTGTGAGGTCTAAAGCCGTAATGCCCTCTTCGGCAGCAAGGTCGAAAATACTGTCCATCAGAGAAGAGGCGTCTCCGCTCTTTTTTAAGGCATTGATAACCTCCTCTGCCGTGGATTGGGAGAAGGTAGATCTCCACTTAGGCTTCTGAAGCAAAGCATCCATAAACTGAGCATGCGTTGGGTCTTCAAGCCAGGCAATTACGCTTTCTTTAAGGGAGTTTTCTCCTTTATATGGTATTTCGCTCGTATCCAATGCCTTTTTTACGCTTTCCTGGACAGCAAAGAACAGCTGCTGAGGCTTTGTAATGCTGCCAGAGGCATAGCGGTATGCCGTCACAATGCCCTGTTCCTTGTGGCCAATAAGCTTTTCCAGCAAAACCTGGTTACTTTTTAGCGGCTCGTATTTGTTCCAGTATATTCTGACCTCTTCTTCGGGCACCTCCAAGAGCTTCTTCAGTGTATATGCGCACTGGGATTTGCCGGTGCCATAAGCGCCATGTATCCAGAGAGAACGGTTTGTGCTGCCGCAGAGCATCTTCTCGGTCAGATTGAGTAGGTCAATGAAAGTCTGGTGAGGGTATGTAGTATCCCATGCCGCGCCATTGTTAATTGCCGATTCATCAATACACGGGAAATACTTCTCATCAACAGCAAAATATTCGCAGTATTTCAGGCTTTTTTCCGGCATCTCACACGCCCCCATTGAACAGGTTTAGCACATCGATACTTGTCTTATCTCTCAGCGTTATTGTCTGCAAATCGTTAGTGTATGTGACATTTATAAAATCTGGATAAGCTGAGGACAGGCCAAGGAGGATCGACTTCAGTTCTTCCTCATCATACAGCCCGAATATGCGCACCGGACTGATGCCATCACGTTCAACATCCTCGTCATACAAATATGACACACGGAATTCTTTGTCCAAATTACACTTTTCTGCGAATTTATATATTGCATATAGAACGACTCGGTTGTCACTGATGGAGCACTTCGTGCGCACCATGTCATCTTCATCCGTAACATAGCCGAAATTCAAAACCGTTCCAAAAGGCGTACTTACTATGCGTTTATAGGCATTTACAATTGAGCGGGCGTCTTTGGGCTTAACATCAAGTGACATTAGCATCTCTTCAATTTGTGAGCGTTCATAAAAGTATCCGACATCCATATTGTTGATATACCAGGCAATCTGGGGGTTTTCCATTGTAAGGTTTACCAGTATCAGCCCAAGAGCGGTGTCAGTCTCCCATCCGATGTCGCTTATTAACGCAGCGAAATCTGTGAAATGGTTTTTTTCGTTCAGACCCGCGTCCCTAAGAAATCTTCTGAACATATCATACATCATTGGGCCCAGCGTATGTTCTGTGAAGAAATCGTCTTTCAATTCAAAAAAAGAAACCAGCCAATCACGCTTGGGTGCATGATCTGCAAAAGAGTTTAGGCTCTTCATACTCTTTCCCCCTCCTTGCGGATGCCGGAGAGAATGGAATAGCAGGCACCCGCTTTCTATCATATGGCACTGATAACAATGCAAGCAATTTGTTATGCTCAGTTTCCCGTTAACAAATTTAATGCACCCATTTCTGCAATTAGTTTCGCAGACCCTGCACGCTGAGCAGTATGCCGCTTTGCGAAACACCTGCTTAAACAACTTAGTAAACTTTGGCTTTTCAACTGACATCTTTTCCGGCAGGGAAACGACGTATCCGTTTGAAGTATTCTCTATTTTGAATTCAATTTCTTCTCCTTCAAAGCATACCATATAGCCGCCGTCAGTTTCGGTAAGTATACCTAATGTCTTTATCCACTCTTTCCAGTCCTGGTTTGGTTGAGTGACCGTTATTGTAATAAAGCCTTTGGTTACGATTTCCACACACCGAAATGGGTTTTCTTTCAAATCTCTGCCGTTATTTCTTGCGCACCAGCCACCATTTGTGATATAAGAATTGACCTTTTGCGGGTCTGATGATGCATAGGAACACTTCACATATTCAATATATTCATCAATTTCCCGTGTGTAAGCATTTCTTCTAAAGTAATCGCTTGCGCCCCCTCCCATGGGGCATAATAGGCACCCCGCGCGGGAATTGCCCTTTTTATAGGTGTTATTTATATTTAGGTGATTTGTAAAAATGTACAGCCATATCTCTGCCGATGTCCATTCCAAAATTGGGTTGAAGCTATACTGGCCCTTTTGTTTCTTGCCATAATTCTCATATTCGTATCTGCTTCTTGATACGCTTTCATGCGCGCGCACACCAACAAAGTCTAAGCCGATGTAGTTGTCTTTGCCTGTTATTTCCCTCATTTTCAACGTCTGCG
>ULWT01008097.1_pt1 | contig 14104 bp, 9 predicted proteins | sample 1960611 | NCBI WGS metagenome assembly ULWT01 (sample SAMEA4835819, study PRJEB28245) | human gut metagenome | biome: gut microbiome; material: fecal sample | place: Denmark | collected 2008
CCGAAGTACCGCACGGAAAATGTGTGCATTACCCTTTTAGGACTTGTCTATGTGGCAATGCTGCTTTCTTACATTTATAAGGTGCGTACCTATCATGACGGCATTTACACCGTATGGCTGATATTTGCGGCTTCATGGGTAAATGACACCTTTGCATATTTTACAGGGGTATTTTTCGGCAGACATAAAATGGCGCCGAAGCTTTCACCGAAAAAATCGGTTGAAGGCGGTATCGGCGGTGTTGTGGCATCGGCGGTGATTGGCGGTATTTACGGCTTTCTTGTAAGTCCGCATATGTCCGGCGTAATTGCTTACCCGGTTGTGACATTTGCGGCGGCAAGTTTTATCGGCGCATTTTTTGCGATTGTAGGCGATTTGGCGGCATCGGCGATTAAAAGAAACCACGATGTCAAGGATTACGGAACACTGATTCCGGGACACGGCGGCATTTTAGACCGTTTTGACAGTGTTATTTTTACGGCACCGGCAGTTTACTGGGCAGTGTATTTAATCAATCAGTTTTTATAGATTTAAAATTTAAAAGGATTTTATCGGACAGATAAGACAGAAGCGCTGTTTTGGGCGCAGAAAAGAGGAAAAAATGAAGACAATCTCGTTACTGGGTTCTACAGGTTCTATCGGGACACAGACACTGGATGTAATCAGAAGAAATAAAGATATTAAAGTTGCGGCGCTGGCAGCAGGAACAAGGGTCAAAGAACTGGCAGCACAGGCACGTGAATTTAAGCCGGAACTGGTCTGCATCGGCAGTGAAAAACTGGCAGGCGATTTAAAGACAGAGCTGGCGGATATGGACGTACGTATTGTTTCCGGCAGTGAAGGATTAATCGAAGCGGCGACAATCGCTTCGGCAGATATTGTGCTGACGGCAGTTGTCGGCATGATGGGCATTGTACCGACTATCCGCGCAATTGAAGCGGGAAAAGACATTGCACTGGCAAACAAGGAAACACTGGTAACGGCGGGACACATCATTATGCCGCTTGCCAAAGAAAAAAACGTACATATCTATCCGGTAGACAGCGAACATTCCGCAATATTCCAGTCATTAAACGGTGAAAATAAAAAGCAGGCAGAAAAGATTCTGCTGACGGCTTCCGGCGGACCGTTCCGCGGAAAGACAATTGCGGATTTAAAAAATGTAACGGTAGAAGATGCACTGAATCACCCGAACTGGTCTATGGGTAAAAAAATCACAATAGATTCTTCCACTATGGTAAATAAAGGATTGGAAGTCATGGAAGCACAGTGGCTGTTTGACGTACCGGCAGAAAAGGTGCAGGTTGTTATCCAGCCGCAGAGTATTATTCATTCCATGGTGCAGTTTGTGGATGGCGGCATTATGGCACAGCTTGGCAGTCCTGATATGCGTCTGCCGATTCAGTATGCGCTGTATTATCCGGAGAGAAGGCCGCTCAATACCGGGCGCGTAGATTTCTTTGAACTGGGTAAAATAACATTTGAAAAACCGGATTTTGAAAATTTCAGGGGCTTAAAGCTTGCCTACGAAGCAGCATCACAGGGCGGCAACATTCCGACGGCGTTCAATGCGGCAAATGAAGTGGCAGTCCGCAAGTTTTTAAACCGTGAAATTGCATATCTGGATATACCGGAAATGATTGCATATGCAATGGAGCAGACCGCGTTTAAAGAAAATCCGGACGTAGTACAGATTCTGGAAACGGAACGTGCCGTGACGGAACTGCTTGAGAGCCGTTGGTAAATAAAGGAGGCAGAGGTTGATAGTAAATGTAATACTTGCCATACTCGTTTTAAGTGTCATTATTATCGTACATGAGTGCGGACATTTTATTGTGGCAAAAGCAAATGGCGTAACAGTTTTGGAATTTGCACTGGGATTTGGTCCGAAGCTGATTCATTTTAAAAAGGGAGAAACCGTATACAGTATCAAACTGCTTCCGTTTGGCGGTTCGTGCATGATGCTGGGCGATGAGTTTATGGAAGCCCAGACCGATGAAGATGAGGACGAACAGGCAGACGAAAAGGACGGCAAGGCAAAGACACTTGAAGAAGAATACGATGCGGACCGTGCATTTTCCAATAAATCCGTGTGGTCGAGAATTGCCATTATCGCGGCAGGTCCGCTGTTTAATTTTCTGCTGGCACTGATTTTATCCATTATTATGATCGGTGTGGACGGTTATGATTTATGTACCGTTGATAAGGTTTATGACAATTCACCGGCGCAGGAAGCGGGACTTACAGAGGGCGATACCATTTTAAAAATTAACGGCGATAAGATGAGCTGTTCGAGAGAATATTCATTTTACCGTTATTATAATGCGGCAAAGACCATGAATATTACGTATGAGCGGGACGGACAGAAGTATACAACGCAGCTGGCACCGCAGTATACGAAACTCAGCTCTTATAAAATGGGTGTTGTCATTGGACCAGACTGTACAATTCAGAGTGTGACAAAGGATTCCCCGGCAGAAGCGGGCGGTATGCAGGCAAAGGACATTATTCTTTCCGTAGACGGCATTGCCATGGAAAACAGCACACAGTTTACCGAATATTTAAATCAGTCTACAGGGGAAACGTTATCGGTTGTTGTAAGCCGTAACGGGAATCAGGTGACACTTGCGGTTACACCGCAGCTTGTCGAACAGGAAAGCTATTATACAGGACTGGCATCATACGGAGAGTATGTCAAATTATCTCCGGCACAGACGATTGTCTGCGCATTTAAGGAAGTTGGCTACTGGATTGAAATTGTTATTGAAAGTCTTGGCATGATGTTTACGGGACAGGTCGGCATTAACGATTTGACAGGACCGGTAGGAACGGTCAGTGTTATGAGCTCTGTTGTGGAAAGTAGTAAACCGGCAGGTACGGTAGCAGTTTTAATGACATTATTCAGTCTTGCCATTATGATTAGTGCCAACTTAGGTGTCATGAATCTTCTGCCGCTCCCGGCACTGGACGGAGGACGTCTTGTCTTCTTTATTCTGGAGGTGCTGCGCGGCAAACCGGTTAAAAAAGAGCATGAAGGCATGGTGCATTTTGTGGGCATGATACTTTTAATGCTGTTAATGGTCTATGTCATGTTTAAAGATATCAGAGGGTTGTTTTAGATTCGGCAGTAAAATGTCTGCAAAAATAGGAGAGTAAGATGTTTAGAGAACATACGAAAACAGTAACAATCGGCAATAAAAAAATCGGCGGCGGAAATCCGGTGCTGATTCAGTCCATGACCAATACCCATACGGAAGATGTAGAAGCAACGGTCAGACAGATACTGGAACTGGAGGCAGCGGGCTGTGAAATTATCCGCTGTACCGTGCCGACCATCGAAGCGGCAAAAGCGGTTTCAGAAATCAAAAAATACATTCATATTCCACTGGTTGCGGATATTCATTTTGATTACCGCATGGCGATTGCGGCAATGGAAAACGGTGCGGATAAAATCCGTATCAATCCGGGCAATATCGGCGGTGCCGATAAGATTAAAGCTGTAGTGGACGTGGCAAAAGAACGCAATATTCCAATCCGTGTCGGTGTCAACAGCGGTTCGCTGGAAAAAGAACTGGTGGAAAAATACCATGGTGTGACGGCAGAAGGTATTGTGGAGAGTGCGATTGACAAGGTACATATGATTGAGGAGCAGGGATATGACAATTTGGTTGTCAGTATCAAATCTTCCGACGTCATGATGTGTGTCAAAGCCCATGAATTGATTGCACAAAAAATAGCATATCCATTGCATGTCGGCATTACAGAATCCGGTACGGCATTTTCAGGAAGCATTAAATCCGCACTCGGACTGGGACTGATTTTGAATCAGGGAATCGGCGATACCATCCGTGTTTCACTGACGGATAATCCGGTCAAAGAAGTGGAAGCGGCAAAGATTATTTTAAAGACACTGGGGCTTCGCAAAGGCGGTATTGAAGTTGTTTCCTGTCCGACCTGCGGAAGAACGCGCATTGACTTAATCGGACTGGCAAAGCAGGTAGAAGAAATGGTGTCTTCGTATGATTACGATTTAAAACTGGCAGTCATGGGCTGTGTCGTCAACGGACCGGGTGAAGCAAAGGAAGCGGATCTGGGCATTGCAGGCGGTGACGGCTGTGGTGTGTTAATCAAACACGGCGAAGTGGTGCGCAAAGTACCGGAAGACGAACTGCTTTCAACCTTAAAGTACGAATTAGACCATTGGGGTGGTACAGGTGTATAAATTTTTTGAAGTATTTAAAACACTCCGCCTGCCGGAGGAACTGGGCAGTTATCTGGCAGATACGGAAGTGACAAGAGTATCCAAAACATCGACCAATACGCTTGCGCGTGTATATTTAAAAAGTGACAGGCTGATAGGAAAGCCTGTCATTTATAAAACAGAGGATGCCCTAAAAAAGCAGGTATTCCGCATGAAAAATATGGACGTGCGGATTATCGACCGGTATCATCTGTCCAAGCAGTACACACCGGTAACGATTATGGAAGTATACTATGACAGTATTTTGTTTGAACTTGAAAAATACTGGACACTGGAATATAATCTGCTGAAAAACTCGTCCTGGGAATTTGAGGAAGAAGACCGTCTGGTTTTAGAACTGGAGGATGGCTTCCTTGCAAGAACCTATGCGGATTCTTTGGCAGATTATTTTCATAAGGTTTTCTTAAACCGCTTCGGTTTTGAGATTGATGTGGTATACCGCTATAAGACGAAAAACGGCAGCCATTACCAAAAAGAAAACGAGCATAAGTTAAACCTGCGTGTAAAGCAGATTCAGCAGAAAATGGAAGCGGCAACGGGCAGTCCTGCCGCGGCGGCAGCTGCGGTTCTGGAAAAAAAGTCCGGTGCGGAAAATAAGAAAAAAGCCGCAGGCAAAGAAGCGGCCACACAGACAGCTGCAAAGGCGGCAGGCCCTATACAGGGCAAAAGCTTTGGCGGACAGGAAAACAGAAGCTTTTCAAGAAATGATAAATTTTATAAAAAACCGTCCAACGATGACGTTTTATACGGCAGGGATTTTGATGAAGAACCGATGCCGATAGAACAGATTGATACGGCGCTTGGAGAAGTTGTTATTTCCGGCATGATCCGGAAGATCGAGGAGCGGGAAATCCGCAATGAGCGGACAATTATGATGTTTGACATCACGGATTTTACGGATACCATTACGGTAAAAATCTTTGTCCGCAACGAACAGCTTCCGGAAATGCGGGAATTTATCAAAAAGAAAAATTTTATCAAAGTCAAAGGCATTGCGGCGCTTGACCGCTACGACCAGGAAATTTCCATTGCAAACGTGTCCGGTATCCGCAAGTCCTACGACAACCGTGAAGTGCGCAACGACCTTGCCCTCAACAAAAGAGTAGAGCTGCATTGCCATACCAAGATGAGTGATATGGACGGGGTATCAAGTGTCAGTGACATCATGCGGCAGGCAATCCGCTGGGGACACAAAGCCCTTGCGATTACAGACCACGGCGTTGTACAGGCATTTACAGAAGCCTATCATACATTAAAAGATATTCAGGGCGATTATAAGAAAAAAGGCGAGAAGCTGGATTTTAAATTGATTTACGGTGTGGAAGCCTATCTTGTAGACGATACCAAGCAGATTGTTACAAATCCAAAGGGGCAGCAGTTTACGGATACATATGTCGTATTTGACCTGGAAACCACCGGATTTTCGGCGGAAGCCGACCGCATTATTGAAATCGGTGCGGTAAAAATCACGGACGGAAAAATCGTGGACAAGTTCAGCACTTTTGTCAATCCGCAGATACCGATTTCATTCAGAATTGAGAAACTGACCGGCATTACCGATGCCATGGTGCTTTCAGCGCCAACCATAGAGACGGTTTTAAAAGAGTTTCTGGACTTCTGCGGCGATGCCGTACTGGTAGCGCACAACGCGGAATTTGATACCAGCTTTATTGCCAACAAGGCGCAGAAACAGGGGATTACCGTAAACAATACAATTCTGGATACGGTACTTCTGGCACAGTTTGTCATACCGAATCTGCACAATTATAAGCTGGATACGCTCTGCAAGCATCTGGGTGTATCCCTGGAAAACCACCACAGGGCGGTCGATGATGCGGGCGCAACGGCAGATGCCTTTATCAAACTGGTTGAAATGTTAAAGGAGCGGGACATTTTTGATTTGGAAATGCTCAATGAAAAGGGTAAGCTCGATGTGGATTCCATCCGCAAGCTGCATCAGTACCACTGTATTATTTTGGCGGCAAATGAAACGGGCAGAATCAATCTGTACCGTCTGATTTCAGCGTCCCACCTGACCTATTTCAGCCGTTTTCCGAAAATTCCGAAAAGTCTTGTCAACCAATACCGTGACGGGCTGATTGTCGGAAGTGCGTGTGAAGCCGGAGAGTTATTCCGTGCGATGTTAAGCGGCCGTTCCGATGCGGAAATTGCAAGAATCGTAAACTTCTATGACTATCTGGAGGTTCAGCCGATTGGCAACAACCACTTTATGATAGAAAAAGAAGACTGCTATGTGCAGAATGAAGAAGACCTGCGTGATTTAAACCGCAGGGTCGTGGCACTCGGCTCGAAATTTCACAAGCCGGTTGTGGCAACGTGTGACGTGCATTTTTTAAATCCCGAAGATGAAATCTACCGCCGTATCATTATGGCGGGAAAGGGCTTTGACGATGCGGACAATCAGGCACCGCTGTATCTGCATACCACGGAAGAAATGCTGCACGAGTTTGACTACTTAGGCAGTGAAAAAGCCTATGAGATTGTCGTGGAAAATACGAATAAAATCATGAACCTGTGCGAGGAAATTTCTCCGGTACGCCCGGATAAGTGTCCGCCGGTCATTGAAAATTCCGATGAAATGCTGCGTAAAATCTGTCATGACAGAGCGCATGAAATTTACGGTCCAAAGCTTCCGCAGATTGTAACGGAGCGTCTGGACAGGGAATTAAATTCCATTATTTCAAACGGCTATTCCGTAATGTACATCATTGCGCAGAAGCTGGTGTGGAAGTCTAATGATGACGGTTATCTGGTAGGTTCGCGGGGGTCGGTCGGTTCGTCCTTTGCGGCAACCATGGCGGGTATTACGGAGGTAAACCCCTTAAGTCCGCATTATCTGTGTCCGAAATGTTTTTACAATGAATTTTATTCGGAAGACGTTAAGAAATTTGCGGGCGGTGCGGGGTGTGACATGCCCGATAAAATCTGTCCAAACTGCGGACATAAGCTTAATAAACTCGGATTTGACATTCCGTTTGAAACATTCCTTGGATTTAAGGGAAATAAAGAGCCGGATATCGACTTAAACTTTTCCAATGAATATCAGAGTAAGGCACACGCATTTACCGAGGTTATCTTTGGAAAAGGACAGACATTTAAAGCGGGAACAATCGGTACGGTTGCCGAAAAGACGGCATACGGCTTTGTAATGAAATATTTTGCGGATAAATCCGAAAAAACAGGCCATCCGATTGTAAAGCGCCGGTGTGAAATTGAGCGTATTTCAGAGGGGTGTACGGATATCCGAAGAACCACCGGACAGCATCCGGGCGGTATCGTTGTACTGCCAATCGGTGAGGAAATTCATTCATTTACACCGGTACAGCATCCTGCCAACGATATGAAAACGTCGATTACAACGACCCATTTCGATTACCACAGCATTGACCACAACCTGTTAAAACTCGATATTTTAGGACATTTAGACCCGACGATGATTCGTATGCTGCAGGATTTAACAGGGCTTGACCCACTTGAAATTCCGCTGGATTCCAAAGAAGTCATGTCACTGTTTCAGAATACATCGGCACTTGGAATTACACCACAAGACATCGGCGGCTGTAAGCTGGGGGCGCTCGGTATCCCGGAATTCGGTACGGATTTTGCCATGCAGATGTTAATTGACACCAAACCACAGTATTTTTCGGATCTAGTCCGTATTGCCGGTCTGGCCCATGGTACTGATGTATGGCTTGGCAATGCACAGACTCTTATCAAAGAGGGAAAGGCAACCATTTCCACGGCGATTTGCACACGTGATGATATCATGGTCTATCTGATTCAGAAGGGACTGGAGAGTGAACAGGCGTTCACAATCATGGAAAAGGTGCGTAAGGGTAAAGGCCTGACACCGGAACAGGAAGAAGTCATGCGTGCGCATGATGTACCGGACTGGTATATCTGGTCGTGTAAAAAGATTAAGTACATGTTCCCGAAAGCCCATGCGGCGGCTTACGTTATGATGGCATGGCGCGTGGCTTACTGCAAGGTCTTTTATCCGCTTGCGTATTACTGCGCGTACTTTAGTATCCGTGCCAATGCGTTTGACTACGAAAAAATGGCAATGGGCAGGGATAAGCTGGAATATTTCCTTGCGGATTACAAGGCGAGAAAAGCCGAAAACCAGCTGACCAATGCCGAAGAAGACGAGTTAAAGGATATGCGTATCGTGCAGGAAATGTATGCACGTGGATTTGATTTTACACCGATTAATCTGTATCAGGCAAAGGCACGGTCATTCCAGATTATTGACGGAAAAATTATGCCGTCTTTTAAAGTCATCGACAAGGTTGGTGAAGTTGCCGGAGAATCCATAGAGATTGCGGCAAGGGGCGGCGAGTTCTTATCCAAAGATGACCTGCGCCAGCGTGCAAAGGTCGGACAGACGGTTATTGAAAAATTAAGCGATCTGGGGCTGTTACAGGGAATGGCAGACAGCAACCAGCTGTCGCTGTTTGATTTATAGGAAAAGGCAAGTATGAAGAATCCTTAAATCTAAGATTCTTCATACAGATATTTGTGCCGCAGGCAGCACAAATATCTTTTATCGCAGGACTGAATAAATTCAGTCCGCGGTTCCTCTGGCATTAAAATGCCTGCGGAAAAGAGGTACATATGAAACGTGTAGGAGCGGTAATTTGTAATTTTAATAAAAAAGAAGATGTACTGAACTGTATCCAGTCAGTGCTGGAATCGAAATACACAGACTATGATTTATACGTTGTAGATAATGCTTCGTCAGACGGTTCGGCAGAAGCAATCCGTGAAAAGTACGGCAGTCAGGTAACGGTGCTTGTCAACGCAGAGAATCTCGGTGGTTCGGGTGGATTTAATACCGGACTGCGGAAAGCTTTGGAAAAAGGATACGAATATCTGTATTGTCTGGACAATGATGTGCTGGTTGATGAAAATGCAATGGGTGAGCTGGTGGAGTTTCTGGACACACACCCGGACAGCGGCATGGCAGGTTCGCGCGTGTATCACATGGAAAATCCGGGTGTTATCCAACAGTTTGGTCAGATTGTGGATTTTAAAGACTACTGTACCGAAGCCAAATTCCTTGGAAAAACCGATGCAGACGGAATTCCCGATGTCGAATATTCCGATGCGGTTGCCGCCTGCTCTCTTATGGTGCGGAAAAGTCTGATAGATGAAATCGGACTGATGCCGGAAGATAATTTTCTCTACTGGGACGATACCGAGTGGGGATACTGCTGTAACCTTGCAGGTTACAAAGTGGCATCAGTCGGCAGTTCCGTAGTGCTTCACCGCATGGGCGCAAAAAAAGAAGTTGTTAATACATTTCCAACATATTATGCGTGGCGCAACTGGATATACTTCTTTATGAAATATACCCCGCAGGATGAGTGGGGAAAAATGTGTGATACCTTTTTAAATTCCGTATTTGAAGTGCAGTATGAAGGCATGTACCGCGGTGAGTATAATAAGGCAAAAACAGTCATGTTTGCCTATGATGATGCGATTCACGGTGTCCGCGGAAAAGCGGCAGACGGACGGATATTTGAAGTGGACTGCAAAGATACGGCACTGCGTGAAGTGCTGGCGGGAAAGCAGTGTATTTATTTAGAACGCGGTCAGGGAGAAGATTTTTCCTACGATCTTGCGGAGCGGATTTTAAAAATCAGTCCGCAGGCACAAATTACAGTCAATCCAGACGATACATACGACTGTAAGCTGGTATTGTGCGATTCCGTTTTTGCAGTCAGCGACATGAGCCTGCAAAACGTATATGTTGACAGTGCCATGAACGTCTTTGCGACGGAAGACGATGCCATGAAAATCATCAACTATCCATACGCAAGGGAACTGTTCCGCTTCGCCAACAAGCCGCTGTTCTTAGACAGCCTCCGTCATATGCACGAATAAAAAAATACTTGCTTTTATCAGTATACTTTTGTAACATAGATTGTGTGCACAGCGCATAAAATAAACCGTGTATGCGGAGAGAATGGAGAAAACTAAATTTATGTTAAAAAAATATCTTATGATTTTTCTGGTATCCATGGTGCCAATCGTAGAATTGCGAGGTGCGATTCCGATTTCGCAGGGCTTTCAGCTGCCGTTATTACAGTCCTACATCATCTGTGTTATCGGCAACATGCTTCCGGTTCCGATTATTTACCTTTTTGCAAGACGGGTGCTTGAGTGGGGCAAGGATAAAAAATACATTGGTAAGTTTTTTACCTTCTGTATTGAAAAAGGTCACAAGGGCGGACAGAAGCTGAAAGAAAAAGCAGGAAACGGGTTATTTATCGCACTGCTTTTATTTGTGGGTATTCCGGTTCCGGGTACAGGTGCATGGACAGGAACATTGGCAGCCAGTTTTCTGGATATGGGATTTAAAAAGAGTGTACTTGCCGTATTGGGCGGTGTGCTTCTGGCAGGTATTGTCATGGGTGCTGCCAGTGCAGGACTTTTCAGCGCACTTTTTGCAGTCTTTTAAAGAAAAATACAAAAGCGGTTTTAAATTTATAAACAGAACGGGCAGCAGCAGGGCATGGGAATTCCTTATCCCGGAAGATGCCCGTTATTTTTTGCCTGAAATAAAAGAAAATGCAAAAAAATAAAAAAAGTGCTTGCAATGTGCATAAAAAAAGTGTATTATATGAAAGTACTGTTAAACGCACGTTGTAAATACGGCATACAGTTACAGGAATATGGCTAATTGGTCAAGTGGTCAAGACGTCGCCCTCTCACGGCGAAGACAGGGGTTCGACTCCCCTATTAGCTATTCTGTATTATAGTGTTCTGGAAAGAGTGGGCAGAAATGTCCACTCTTTCGTTGTTAGGCATAATACAGGCGGACTGACAGGCGGGGATTCCTGCGATTTAAAATAATGGAAAGGCGATGAATAAATGGGTAGAAAGATAAGCTACGAAGAAAAAACAGAGCAGCTCATTCAACCGTTCATTGATGCGCATCATTTTGAGCTGGTTGATGTGGAATATGTGAAAGAGGGCAGTGACTGGTACTTGAGAGTTTACATCGATAAAGAAGGCGGCATTACCGTAGATGACTGTGAGGTAATCAGCAGAGAATTTAATGAAGTCCTTGACAAAGAAAACTATATTCCGGATCAGTATATTTTTGAAGTCAGTTCTCCAGGGTTGTTAAGACCGTTAAAGAAAGAAAAAGATTATCAAAGAAGCATTGGAAAATTAATTGATATTAAGCTTTACCGTGCCGAAGACAAACAGAAAGAATTTACAGGCGTGTTAAAAGCATACGATGAAAAAACAGTAACACTTGCATTTGAAAAGGATGAAGAAAAGACATTTGAAAGAGCGAATCTGGCAATGATTCGTCTTGCATTTTGTGATTAATAATAAAGAATAAACGATGCCGCAAGGCCAAATGGAGGAAATTATGAGTAAAGAATTAATAGCAGCACTTGATGCGCTTGAAAAAGAAAACGGAATCAGCAAGGAAGTGATGTTTGAGGCAATTGAAAAATCACTGATGGATGAATATAAGACACAGTTTAACACTGTAGAAAACGGCCGTGTTGTATTAGACAGAATCACAGGGGACTTCCACATTTATTCAGACAGACAGGTCGTTGAAGAAGTATCTGTTCCGGAACCGGCAGAAGGAAGCAATTCCAGAAAAAATACTGAAAAGTATATTTCTGCAACAGAGATTTCCCTTGCCGATGCAAGAAAGATTAAGCCAAACTGCCAGATTGGTGACATTGTTACCGTAGAGGTAAAATCAGAAGAATTTTCAAGACGTGCGGCAAAGAATGCAAAGGGTACAATTGTACAGAAGATTCGTGAAGAAGAAAAGGCAGCACTTTACAATGAATACCATTCAAAGGAAAAAGAAATCATCACAGGAATTGTACAAAGAATTGATGAAAAGGGTAATGTTTTGGTAGACATCGGAAGAACACAGACAACCTTAAAGGTCAGTGATCAGGTAAAGGGTGAAACCTTTGAACGCGGCGACAGAATTAAACTTTATGTTGTAAGCGTTTCCAACAAAGAAAAACCGGGGACACTGGTAAGAGTATCAAGAACATCACCACAGCTTGTAGAACGCCTTTTTGAAGAAGAAGTAACGGAAATCAAAGACGGAATTGTTGAAATTATGGGTATTGCAAGAGAAGCCGGTTCAAGAACTAAAATGGCAGTCCGTGCAAAAGCACCGAATGTTGATCCGGTTGGTGCATGTGTCGGTGTAAACGGTGCGAGAGTAAAGGCAATCGTTAATGAACTGGGCAATGAACAGATTGATATTATCGAATGGGATGAAAATCCGGCACAGTTAATTGTCAATGCGTTAAGTCCGGCAAAGGTTGTATCCGCAACAGCAGATGACGAAGAAAAGAAAGCGGAAATTATCGTTTCAGAACAGCAGCTTTCTCTTGCAATCGGCAAATCAGGACAAAACGTAAGACTTGCAGCGAAGCTTACAGGCTTTGGCATTGATATTAAGAGTGAAGCACAGGCAAATGAAGACATCGACGAAACAGCCGGTGACGAAGAAGACGTTGAACTTACATTGAGTGAAGAAGAATAAAAGATCAGGGAGTGATTTATTTGGCCGGAACAAAAAAGATTCCTCAAAGACAGTGCATAGGCTGTCGTGAAATGAAGAATAAAAAAGATTTAATCAGAATCTTAAAAACAGATACGGAAGGCATTATCATTGATGTGACAGGCAAGAAAAACGGCAGAGGTGCATATATATGTCCTAATGCGGATTGTTTTGCAAAGGCTGTGGCATCAAAGGGACTGGAACGTTCCTTTAAAATGCCGATAGAAAAGTCTGTGTATGACAAGTTGGCAAAGGAGCTGGAAAATATTGAAGCAGGATAAGGCATTAGCAATGATCGGACTTGCGCAGAAAGCAGGAAAAATCGTAAGCGGAGAATTTGCAACAGAAAAGGCAGTCAAGACCGGGAAAGCCGCACTGGTTATTGTTGCAGGAGATGCATCGGAAAATACAAAGAAGATGTTTACAAATATGTGTGCATTTTATGAGGTGCCTGTTTACTTTTACAGTGACAAAGAAACACTTGGTCATGCAATCGGCAAACAGTTTCGGGCATCACTCGCAGTCGTAGATGAAGGCTTTAGAAATACAATCGAAAAGCATTTAAAAAATGGTTTGGAGCAGCAGATGTAAGCGGTTGTTCGGAAGAGAGGTTAAATGGCAAATATGAGAGTTCATGAATTGGCAAAAGAGTTAAATATATCATCAAAAGAAATTATAGAAACATTGAGTAACGACACAAAGAAGTATACCGCTTCCAACGGTCTGACAGACTCAGAAATCACGTCTATCCGCAGCAAGTTCGGTAAAAAGGCGGCACAGCCGGAAAAACCAAAGACAGAGGCAAAGCAGGAAGATAAAAAGTCCCATATTTCACAGGTGTATTTTCCACAGAATAGTACAAAAGCACCGGGAAATGATACAAGAAAGGGAAATCAGAATCAGACAAAGAACGATAATCAGATGAATAATAGAAATAACAATCAGACTAACAACAGAAAATCAGATACACCAAGAAACGAAAACGGTAGAAATAACTATGCCGGAAACCGTGACAACAACCGTAACGACCGTGACAGAAATGACCGTAGCGGAAACGGCGACAGACATAACGGTTACAGAAATGACCGTAACGGAAACGGCGACAGAAACAACGGTTACAGAAACGATCGGAATGACCGCAACGGAAACGGCGGCGGAAATAACGGCTACAGAAACGATCGGAACGACCGCAACGGAAACGGCGACAGAAACAACGGTTACAGAAATGACAGAAATGACCGCAACGGAAACGGTGGCGGAAA
>ULWT01023072.1_pt1 | contig 14056 bp, 7 predicted proteins | sample 1960611 | NCBI WGS metagenome assembly ULWT01 (sample SAMEA4835819, study PRJEB28245) | human gut metagenome | biome: gut microbiome; material: fecal sample | place: Denmark | collected 2008
CATCAGCACCGCGCCGATGGACAGGATCAGCAGCGTGCCGGACAGGTGCGGCTCCAGCAGCATGAGCACCGTGACGACCCCCAGAATCAACGCGAACGGCACAACGCCTGTGGAAAACGACTTCATCCTGTCGTGATTCAGTGAGATGATATGCGAGAACACCAGCACAATCGAGAATTTTGCGATTTCACTGGGCTGCAGCGTGCCCAGCCCCGGCAGCACGATCCACCGCTTGCAGCCGTTGTACTCCGGCATGAAAAGCACGATAGTAAGCAAAAGCAGCGAGATCCCCAGCATCGGCCAGGCCAGCCTGTGCCAGACGTGGTAGTCCACCAGGCTGGCCGCGTACATAGCCAGCACGCCCAGCGCCGCAAACAGCAGCTGCGGGCGGATGTAGGTGTAGGCGTCGCCGCGGCGGTAGAGCGCCACCGCGTACCCCGCGGAGAACAGCATGATGAGCCCGTAGCTCAACAACAGCAGCAAGATCAGCAGAAACGGTATGTCGAATGTCGGCAGCGATGCCGCCCGCGCCCGAATCCTTTGTACAAGTGCAGCCATAACAAAGCCCCCTGCGCAGAGTGTACGCAGGGGGCGGCGGGTTTATGCTTTTGTCAGCGGTTCAAATCAAGGCTCAGCATCGTGTAGCCGTTGGCGCCGTTCTGGATGCTCTGGGCGCTGGCCTCATAGCAGGCCTGCAGGACCTCCATGTTGGGCTGGGGCGCGTCCGGGTCGGTGATGGTCCCGGTGGCAAGGGCCTCGTTATAATTCTCAATAACCTGGGCACAGATGCGGCGGCGATCCCGCAGCGGTGTCAGCAGGTTGGCCATCCACTGCTGGTACATGCCGTGGTAGTCGCTGCCGTGGTCAGCATACAGAAAGTAATATTCCTGCTCGACCTCCATGGGCGACGCCTGGCGGCAGTAGAAATCCCCCAGTGCCGCGCGCTTTTTATCGGTGGAGTATTGCAGGATGTCCGACAGTCCATTGGGGAAAAGCTCTGGGTGCCGAATCCATTTGGAGTACGGCTCCACCTGCACTTTTAGCGCATCAAAGACGGCCAGAAAATCCTCAAGCGCGATCTTCATCTCGCCCTTTTCCCATTTCTGGATCGTGCGCTTATCCCGGCCCAGGCGGTCTGCCAGTTCCCGCTGTGAAACACCTGCTGCCTCCCTCGCAGCGGTCATTGCTTCTGCCACACGGTATCGATATGCGGACATAACATCTTCTCTCCCCTCAAAACGCGATTCACCGCCGGAAAAACAGCAAAGCGGCGGTGCAAAATGCGCCGCCAAAATTTCCGGCACTGGTTGTGTACTTTGCACACCGGGATATGCTATATTGTGAAGGGCGGCATCTATAAGTACACTAACACTACCACAATTTTACTCTAGTTACCATTTTTTGTCAATATATTTTGTTATGTAGCATAGCAGGAGTGGGTGAAAATCGTGTATACCTATCGCGTTGTCTGTCAAAAGCTCTCCGCGCCCGAGCTCGGGCCCTACACTACCTACGGCATTCTGGCCGCGCGGGACCTCTGCGGCTGTCAGCAGGTCGTACAGTTTATCTCCGACGTATCGTTGGACCGCGCCTTCGTCGAGGCCCTCGCACGCCGCTGCACCGCTGCCCAGCTCGACCCCTGCCACCTGCTGGACGTGGTCGAGGATGCCATCAGCGGGTAAAGCCTTCCGCCCCCAAAGGCTCCGACCAGGGGCGAGGTGCGCCCTTTTGCCGGGTGTCCTATAGCGCAAGGGACACCTCTCACATACTGTTCCCGGCAAGCGCAGTCCTTGCCCGGGTGTGTTTGCCGTGCGCCTTTTTATGCGGCCACCGTAACTTGCTTGTCAGCTCCCGCTCATACTCCGGCGTGTCAAAAAATCACATTCGTGGCCTATTAAATATGTAGGGGCGACCATTGGTCGCCCGCCAACTTGGCGCCGCAACGCCTTTTCCGGGTAAGTTTTTTTCACAGGCAAACGGGCACGGGCGAGCAATGCTCGCCCCTACAAAGTTTTTTGACAGTCTGCATACTCAGGGAAGATATAAGATTCCATCTTCAACTTGAACATTGGTGTGCCGCATAAGCTGACCCCTGCCCTTTTCGGCTCCGGATAAGGATAAAACCGCAAGCACACACACGACCAAATTCACGGACATTCCCGTTGAATTTGTGTTGTGTGTGCGCTTTTTTGTGGCGATTTTTGCGCAATAGTTGCGCAAAAGCATCAGCAAAATCTTAACAAGTGCTTGGCGGTGTGTATAATAGTTGCCGAAAGCGCTTGTCATTATGACGAATTCGACAAGTCAAAATTTTGCAATCTGCCAAAAAATCACTTGCTTGAATGTAGCCGTATTGAAATTTTCATCCCAAAGTATTATACTGTTCCTTATAAATAAAAAGGCACACAACAAACATACCGTGTCTTACTTTTCTCGACGTAAGCACAATGTTTGCACATCGGATTATATTCTCAAAAAAGACTGTAAATACAGCTCAGCTTGTGGAAAAAGTCCGTTTCCGTGCCAGATGTGCGCAGCGCATAAAATCGCGCCGAATGGCGCGCGTTCCCCCGATATATCGTGAGAACACACATATCATATATAGAAAAGGAGTCGAAGCAAATGACGAAAGCATTTTCTATCCTGCACCGTGCGGCGGCACTGCTTGTCGCCCTGTGCCTGCTGGTCGGTATGGCTCTGCCGGTTTATGCAGCTGAGGATGGGGCTTTATTTTTTGACGAAGGTTCGGAAACGATTCCGACCATTTCTGCCGCAGACACGTCAAGCGAAGGTGTAGAGCCTGCGCAAGAACCTATTGCATCCGACTTGGAAACGATTCCGGGTGAAGGAGATACCCCGCCCGCCGCAAACGAGCCGGAAACCACTGTGCAAAACACGGAAACGGTTCCGAATAATGACGGCAAAACCCAGGAAGGGGCAGAAAATCAGACTCCCGCCGCCGATACGGACACCGCCCCTGCCGACCCAGCCTTGACGAACAAAAACCCTGCGGACACTTCCGATACGGCTGCCGCGCCAGACCATGCCATCAACGCAGAGGAAACCACGGCAGCAAAAAACAACACAGAGCAAGATGTTCTTTTTGCTGACGGGGACAACCCTAACGAAGAAGATACTATGCTTGCGGATCATTTGCCTGACAACGATGACGCGAACACACCTGATACGATAGCGGACACGGGCGCATCGCAGGGCTTTATCCCGGCAACGGCAACCATTTATTTTGAGGATGACGGCCGATACGATTCCAAACTTGGCGGAAAATGCACCATTCATTTCCATGCGTGCACCGATAGCAAAACGAACGCCTACATAGACAAGGTCATGGCGGATACCGGAGAGACAGTAACCGACCAAGATGGGAAACAACACAAAATCTTCAGCGTTACGCTGAATTCGGCGGACTATCCAGCGGGCGGGTTTTATCGAATCATCTTCCAGTATATGGAAGGCAATAGTTGGAAAGAAGAAATCAACGCCTTTGGCAATGACAATGTTAGCAATACTGACAAGCTGACAGCGATTGATTTGCTTGCCGGCAAAAAGCTTGTCAGTGTAGGCATTACTAACAATGATCAGCTGAGCACACATTTCAACCAAAATCAACCCTACAACCCCTCCCAATGGACGCGCGTGGAGTACTATTACAAGGACACGCCGCTTTACTTCCAAAATGCAAGCAGCACCGACCTTAACAACGTAACCGCAGTATTTTATAAACAAGATGGAACCAATGGCACGGTAAAAACCACCAGCCTGCCAATCGGCACGGTGGAAGCGGGCAAGTTTTACGCGCAGAAAATCCTGATCCCGGACAATCAGTCGCAGTTTGTACAGTTCACTTGGGACGGCAACGGCGAAAGCGACCTGTATAATTTCAGCACAGACCCCTACGACAACGTACCAACGTTCGACTTAACAAAAGCCAATTGCTTTGTCTACAATGATTCCGCATCCTCTTGGCAAAGTGCGGGCAACGATTTGCTTGCCAAGGGCAAAACCATTTACTTTGATGCCACGCTGTCCTCGTACAGTTATGCGAACGACCCCGACATACATCAAAGTCCTATGCCGGACGATGGCAAACCCATGTACTGCTTCCTGACGGGTTCAGACGGCAGCACTGTCAAAACCGTGACAATGGACAAAGTCACCGACAGCGCCACCCCCGACCGCAAGCTGTGGTCTTGCAAGATTCCTGACGATAAAACTTACACCGAAGTGCAATTCTCCGCAGTGGATAATGCAACCGCCATCGCAAAAGACAACAAGACCAAAAAGTACAGCACGGCAGAAATTTCCCCGATACTAACGGACCCCTGCTTCTTTGCCGACGATGGCGACCCTTCGGCTTACTCGCAAGACACCGTTTTCCGCGACGGCTACTGGGGCGAGAAAGACTCCCGCCGCGATGCCGAAAGCGGCAAAAACTCGACCGTTGTGGACATTGATAACAGCGGCATTTTTACCCAACAGAAGGATACAAAGTATATCACCAGCACCCTGTACGATTACTACACCGACTACGAGCTGAACGGCTTGAACCGCGACAGCGCCCCGATCATTGGCGGTTCCCAACGCGGGTTTGTCACTTTTGAGCAGTTTGACCGCGCCCTCAGCAGTGCTTACACGAAAAACGGCAATGTCAAATACCCGCTTTACACCGGGCATTTCCAACCGAATGGCCTCGGAGGGAGTGCGGATTTCTCGACTGTTGCCGGTGGTATGAACCTGTATGGCTGGGACAATGTGGGTAGCGACAAATACAAAATCTTTATGGCGGTAAACAACTCCGCCTATAACGATAAGGGTGACCGGCTAACTGATGGCGGCGCCTACGTCTACGACCGCACCTTCCAAGGTCTTGTGGAAAAGACAACCTCGACAACCTCTGCAAACGGTCTGCCGCTGTTAAGAACCGAGAATTCCGACACAACAAAAGCGCTGGTTGACCCGCACTTTAACGAAGATTTCCTGCAAGGCGAAAACTGCTTTAACACCGTGCTGGGCAAGGTGTATAAGGATGTTTCCTTCCCGTTCACAAAGGACGCCGTTTTTAAGAGCAGTACCAACGCAAATGACCCTGAACAAAACGCCAAATATTGGTACTATGACAGCAGCAAAGCCTCGCTGTATCTGAAGCAGGATAAGGGCGACGGCAAGTATTATCTGGAATCCCCCAAAGATAATGACGGCAAACCCATCACGGACGACAACTCAAAAAACATTGATGCAACAGGCGGCCAAGATGGCTCCCACGGCTTTTTCCCGTTTAACCAAACAGTTTCCACAGTCGGGGCGTCCCAATACAACTACGGCTTTGGCGCCAAGCTGCAATTTGACTTTACGCTTACACAGGACGGCAATGTTGTTGTAGGAAAAGACGCCAGCGGCAAGGACATCGAAGTCCCCATCAAGTTCTTCTTCTCCGGTGACGATGACGTGTGGGTCTACATTGACGGCGAGTTGGTTCTGGATGTCGGCGGTGCGCACGACAAAGCGTCCGGTCTGCTGGAATTTGGCGCGGACAGCACCGTAACCCCCTACGTCAGTTCCAACAAGAACACCACCCAAGACGGTACCATAGTCTACAAGACATACACAGGCACCCCAAAAACCGTCTGCTTCAACGATAAACCTGTCACGTTCCAAAACAAGGGTAACCTCATCTACCTGGACAAAGACCGCACCACCCACACCCTGACCATGTTCTATATGGAGCGCGGTATGTGGGAGTCCAACATGGCGGTGGCGTTCAACTTCCCCGACAATAACGAATTGCAGGTTGAAAAGGAGGTCAATGTCGACAAGGTAAACGGCGCGTTCAAAGATTTATTTAAAGATCAAAAGCCCTTTACCTTTACCCTGCAAAACTTGGCTACGCATTACGGCACAAAACCAATTGCTGACAACGACACCCCCACCCCCGTGGAAGTCGGCAGCAATTTCACCGCCAAAAGCAGCGATACTGACAAAACAACCATGGAAAAGGGCAAAGTTCCGCCCGAAAGCGGCAGCGAAGCATACGCAAACCAAACCGTAAAATGGTACGCCCAAGGGTATGATAAAGGCAGCGAACACCGCAACCTGCGCTACGGCACTATGGAGCTGACAGACCCGCTCAACATCGAAAAACGCGACTATCTGTCCTTTGACGTTTACGCCGTTGGCGGGGACGGTGACGGCGTTCTGTCCACCAACTACCTGTATCTGACCTTGGAGGACGACAAGGACAACCAGATGGGCTGCGATTTGACTAACGGCCAAAAGTCCTATCTGAACACCATGCTCAGCGGCAGCGTTGTGATGCAAAACAACCAATGGGTCACGGTCAAGCTGCAGCTGAGCAAAATGCCACAGGACGATGGCTTTGACCTGAAAAACATCAAAAAAATCCGCATTGGCGATGACTACGAGCGCACGGTTTACTTCCGCAATTTTGTTTTTACCGCCAAGCCCGTGGTAAACAAAACGGTGGGCTTCTCGGTAGAGCAAGCAGATATCCCGGACTATGGCTCGGTGACCAGCGGCACCTTGCAGCCCGCCAGCGGCGCGATATTTACGTCCAGCGTAGCGGGCAGCGGCGCGCAGGCGGTGGACACCGATGGCACGTTTGATTTGCAAAAGGGCGAAACCGTGACCTTTACGGACCAGTTCCGCCGTGGCAGTTATATCTCGCTGCAAGAGACGGAAAACACCGCCTTGTATGACACCCGCTGGGAAGTGTACGAGAACGGGACGTTGGTCAACGCAGCGGGGACAAGTCCGTCTGTAAGCGGCACACCCACCTTCCCGCTGCAAGGCGACAACACAAACCCGGAGGATAACCGAACCGAAACGGCGGACAGCACGACAGGCAGCAACTACAACGGCAGCAAGCCCACAGGCACGAATACGCTGGTGTTCCGTAGTTACGCCGCGCCGGAAGAAGAATTCCCCGAATTGAAGGTCAAGTTCATTAACACCGTCAAGGTCGGTACGCTGGTAATTGAAAAGAAACAGGCGGACGATGGCAGCCATTTGACAGGCGAATACACGTTTACCGTCACCTTCAGCAACGTTGGCGGTATCGGCTTGGGCGGCGCGGACGGCGTAACAATGACCAAAACCCTTAAAGTTGACGAAAGCTGTGAAATTACCGGCATCCCCATTGGCACACGCTTCCAGGTAGTGGAAGAAACGCCCGCCGTTGGCAGCCTGAAAAGCGTACAGTGCGACGCCACTGACGCAAAGTTCGACGTGGACAACGGTGTGCGCGGCACGGTTACCAGCGAAGCAGAACAAGTCACCGCCACCTTTACCAACACGGCACGCAAATTGATGGATATTGAGGTGGAAAAGCAGTGGCTGGATGCAAACGACAAGCCGCTGACCGATAACCTGCCGGATGCCATCTGGGTCAAGCTGGAGCGCCACCGTGTGGATGACACAAGCGGCGCGTGGCAAGACGTGCCGTCTATGGACGCTGTCGAGCTAAAATACGACTATATGTCCAAAACGTGGACGCACACGTTTGAACGTCTGGACAAGACGGATGTCAACGACAACAACATCCCCTATGAGTACCGCGTGGTGGAAAGCGCATCGGGAACCGGGAATTGGTACGGCGGCACGGACGGTGATGTGATTGAGATTTCCGGCAAGAAGTACAAGGTTCTCAATACCAGCCGCGTCACAGGCGATTCAACCGACAAAACGCTGACCCTGACCAACCAACTGCAGGATGCCAAATACAAGCTGGTTATCACAAAGCTGGACGCACAGGAAGTAACCAAAAAGCTGGACGGTGTGGCGTTCAAGCTGGAAAAGCTGAAGGCTGACAACACGGCTGAAATAACCTATAACGGCACGACGGGCAGGGATGGCGCGGAAACAGGCGAGCTTACCTTTGCAGACCTATCCCCCGGCAAGTACCGCCTGACCGAAACCAAAACCGCCGCTGGCTACACCCTGCTGAGCGAAGCCATCGAGTTTACATTGACAACGGACGGGAAGTGCCAACGCAGCAACGGGGAGTCTATCGCGGTAACCCCAGATACCGCCCCCGGCGTGTACAACATTGCCCTGACGATCTACAACCGCAAGGGCTTTACCTTGCCGCACACGGGCGCGGACGCACCCAGCCTGTGGCTGCTGATAGGTTTGCCCGCGCTGGTGGCTGTGCTGCTGGTGCTGGTGTTCCGCTACAATAAGAAAGGGGGCAAACATTCCTGAACCCCCTAAAAAAGCCCTCTACACAAAACAATATAGAAAGAAAGAGGTATGCAACAAGATGAAACTGAAACGTTTATTTACCGCAATCCTCAGCGCCGCCCTGACCCTGAGCCTTTGCGCCATGCCCGCCATGGCGGCAGACGGCGCGACGCCGACGCTCACGACGAGCACCAGCACGATTGATACCCAGAAAGAAGGCTCTATCACCATCTATAAGCGCGCAATGGATAGTGGCGAAAAAGAAGGTGACCATGGTGATGGCGAAACGATGACGGGGAAACCGCAGGGTACTGCATTGAAGGATACAGGCTTTACCCTCTATCAGGTCATGGATACAGACGCATTGCTTGCCTACTATAATGATGCTGCAAAAGCCGGACAGGTTGATGTTAAGAGCTACTTTACTAAATATGAAGAGGATAATACGGCAAAAGGGCTGATAGAGAAGTATCAGACTCCTTATAAGACACAAATACTTACAGATGAAAACGGCATGGCTGCCTTCACCAAACTGCCTGTTGGTATGTACCTTGTAATTGAAACCAAAACCCCGCAGGCTGTTACCGTACCCGTAGAGCCTTTCTTGGTTTCGATTCCTATGACCCGCATTGGCGACACGGCAGCGGGCGAGCAATGGCTGTATGATGTGACTGTCTACCCCAAAAACAGCATTGCCAAGGGCACGGTAAAACTTGTCAAGCAAGGCAAACAGGGGGATGCAGCACCAACACCGCTGGAAGGCGTCCAATTTTCCCTGTTCAGGAAGAGTGACACAGAAGGTAACGTCTATAAGGAGGTAACTGTTACTAACCCTGTCACAAATGCTAGTGGCGAAATCACTTTAGAAAACCTTACCAAAGGCCGCTACTATCTGCTAGAAACAGGTTATGCCGCAAATAAAGACAAGGGCTATATCCTGAACACCACCGGCAAATTCTACTTTGACATTAACGAAAAAGGTAAGGCTGTGAAGGTAACTGACCCTGAGATTACCGATAATGTGGCTGATGGTAGCTTTGCCATCGACGCTAACGGTACTACTTTGACTGTCACGAACTACAAGCCCGACATTGAAAAGACCGTCACCAAGCGTAACGGCGACAAAGCACATCAAGCCGATTACGGTGTTGGCGATGACGTGCAGTATACCCTGACTATCAAAGTCCCTGAAAACGTCGCCAGCCTGAAAACCTTCAAGGTTACCGATACCACGGTTGCAAGCCAGTTACTTCAGAAACAGGAAAGCGTAAAAATCAGCGGCAAGAATAGCGCGGGTACAGCAGTGAATGAAATCGCTGCATCCTCCGTTACCGTTACTCCAGATAAAAATAACTCCGTTATGACGGTTGACTTTACGCCGAGTACTTTGGCTGCCGTTGCCGGCGGTGAAATCACTATTACTTATACCGCTACCGTTCAGAGTGGTGCAGTTGTTGCCGGTGATGGCAACGTGAACACTGCCCAAATCGTCTATTCCCGCACAACCAACACCGAAATCGATGAAGGAACTGACGGCAACAAGCCCTACGAAATCACGGATAAGGGCGTTGTTTACACCTTTGCCCTGAACATCCACAAGACCGGCAAGGGCGGTACCGAGGGCGAAAAGAATCTTGAGGGCGTCACCTTTGACCTGTACAAGAAGGTGGATACGGAAGAGCCGGATATCGAGGGTAAATATCCCTTCTGCGGCGGAAAATATATTGCTATCAGTGACGCTGAGGCCAAAAACCTGGGCTTGACCGATAATGAAAATGAAAAGTGGATCATGGTCAAGACCCTTACAACGAAGGCTGACGGCAAGGATTCCGCAAAGGGTCTGCCCTCCGGCACCTACAAACTGGTCGAGACCAAGACCGTGAATGGCTACAACCTGCTGTCTAAGCCCGTGGATGCCAAACTGAACCTTACCTATGCTGCTGGATGGACAACCACGACAACGTATGATACATATGGCAACCAGACCAAGTCTACAATAACTACCCCGACCTACAAGAGAGACGGCGAGACTGTGACCCCCGGCGAAGAGATTAAAATCATCAACCGTGCGGGCTTTACGCTGCCTGTCACCGGCGGTTTCGGTACGCTGCTGTTCAGCGGTATCGGTGTGCTGCTGGTTCTGGCGGGCGTCGGCGTTCTGTTCAGCCTGAAAAAGAAATCCAACCGTGCGTAATGCACACCATCCAAACACCCACAGCAAAATAAACGGGTAATCCATAGGGGAAGGGCCGGAAACGGTTCTTCCCCTATGGGCGGTTGTGGCAGTGCGTCAACCCTTTACAGAAAGGCTCTTTGCAATGGAAACCACCGTCAAATTAAAACTTGGCTTTGCTGCGCTGATGATCGTCTCCGGCATCGGCGTGGCCATGTACCCCGTTGTCAGCAACGCGGTGGCACAGCGCCACGCAAGCTCGGTCATTGAAAGCTACAACGACAATGTGCAGTCGATGGACGCCGAGAAAATCGACGCCGCCAAGGAGGCTGCGCGCCGCTACAACCAACAGCTGAACAATGCCATCGACCGCGACGCGGCGGGCGAAGCGGACGACATCGGCACAAGCTATGTGGATATGCTGGACGTGGGCGAGAGCCTTGGCTACATTACCATACCCAAAATTGACGTAAACCTGCCCATTTATGAGGGCACAAGCGACGATGTGCTGGTAAAGGGCGTCGGACATCTGGAAGGCTCCAGCTATCCGCTGGGCGGCGCGGGCACCCACAGTGTGCTGACGGGGCATCGCGGTCTGGCCGAGGCGGTACTGTTTACCGACCTGGACAAGCTGGGCGAGGGCGACCGTTTTTACCTCCACATCATGGACGAGGTGCTGGCGTATCAGGTAGACCAGGTCAAGGTCGTGGAGCCGGAAAGCACCGAGGATCTGGAAATTATCCCCGGCGGGGACTACTGTACGCTGGTCACCTGCACACCTTATGCCATCAACACCCACCGTATGCTTGTGCGCGGCGCCCGTGTGCCGTATACCGGAGAGGACGAGCAGCCCGACACGCCGCAGACCGTGCAGTACCAACAGCTGAATACCGGCAACGTGGTAAAGCGCATTGTGGACGCCTGGCCGTGGATCAGCGTGACGGGCAGTGTGGTTATCGGCGGCGAGGCGCTGCTGTTGCTGCTGCTGTTGCACCGCTGCAAAAAGCGCGAGGAGGAAGACTGATGAAACGCCTGTTTCTGCAAATTTTTGCATGGCTGGCAATTTTGCTGGGCGTTGGGCTGATGCTGCAGCCCACGGTCAGCCGATATCTGACGGAGCAGAAAAGCACAAAAACCGTGCAAAAATTTGTGCAGGCCGCCGAAGCTGCCGCCCCCGCCGCGCCCGAAACCTCCGCCGCCGAACCCACGCGCGCCTACCCCGAACTGTACGACGCGTTTCTGGCCTACAACCAACAGCTTTTTGCCCAAGGCCAAAGCGGCCTGAAAGACCCCTTTGCCTACGAGACCCCCGCCTTTGACCTGACGGGCTGCGGCTTGCCCGACGACGTTATCGCCGCGCTGTGGATACCGCGTCTGGACTTGGAACTGCCTGTTTATCTGGGGGCCAACGCGGCCAACATGGCCCGCGGCGGCGCGCTGCTGGGGCAGACCTCCATGCCGCTGGGCGGCGAAAACACCAACACCGTCATTGCCGCCCACCGCGGCTATTACGGCGCGGAAATGCTGCGCAACGTGCAGCAGATACAAATCGGCGACAAAATTACTATGACAACGCCGTGGGACACGCTGGTTTACCGCGTGTGCGAGCTGAAAATTATACAGCCGGACGACATAAACGCCGTGCTGATACAGCCCGGCCGCGACCTGCTTACCCTGACGACCTGCCACCCCTACACCCAAAACACCCAGCGCTACCTGGTGATAGCCGAGCGCGACCCCGACGCAGAGGCCGCCACCCATGCGGCAGACCTGGCCGAGTGTGACGAAACCTGGGACGCCGCACCGCGCCAAGTGACGGTGGAGGCCGACGGTACCTCCGCGCTGGAGGAAGTCACCCCCGAAAGTATCACTCCCCTGCCCCACGAGGGCGGCGGCGAAAACGCGGGCGGCGCGTACTCCAACTGGGTGATTTGGCTGGAAAACAACGCCCTGTGGGCGGGATGCCTGCTGATTGCCGCCGTGATCGGCTGTATGCTGATTTGGCGCAGGCATAGAAAGGATTGACCCATGCAGAATATCAACGAAAAGGCGCTGGCCGTTACAGCCGAGGTAAGCAAGGCGGTGCTGGGCAAGCCGGAAGTCGTGCTGAAAATCATGATGGCGATACTGGCCCGCGGCCATGTGCTGATTGAGGATATCCCCGGCGTGGGCAAAACTACGCTGGCACAGGCGTTTGCCCGCGCTATGGACCTGACCCAAAACCGCGTGCAGTTCACGCCCGACGTTCTGCCGTCCGACATTGTGGGGTTCTCGCTGTACCAAAAGGAAACCGGCAAATTTGTGTACCACCCCGGCGCGGTGATGTGCAACCTGTTTTTGGCCGATGAAATCAACCGTACCAGCGCCCGCACCCAGTCCGCCTTGCTGGAAGTCATGGAGGAAAGCGCCGTCACAGTGGACGGCGTGACGCGCGTTCTGCCGCAGCCGTTTACCGTTTTTGCAACGGAAAACCCCGTCGGCTCGGTGGGTACGCAGATGCTGCCGGAATCCCAGCTGGACCGCTTTATGGTCTGCGTGGTCATGGGCTACCCCGATGCGGAGGCGGAAATGGAGATTTTGTCCCGCCAGCCGCGACGCGCCCTGCTGGACCGTGTGCAGCCGGTGATGGACAAAAACGACCTGCTGGCTATGCAGCAGCAGGTAGATGAAGTATATATGAGCGATGAAATCAGACGGTATATCGTGGAGCTCTCCCGCGCGACGCGGCAGGACAGCCGCCTGATGCTGGGGCTTTCGCCCCGTGCGTCGCTGGCAGTGGCCGGTATGGCGCGCGCGGCGGCTTTTCTGGGCGGGCGTAATTATGTGGCCCCGCAGGATATTACCGCGATTTTTGCCGATGCGGCCCGCCACCGTCTGTGCCTGACCGAACAGGCCCGCACCGGCGGCGATACAGTGCAGAATATCCTTGACGATGTTCTGCACACTGTGCCGCGCCCCCGCCCGGAGAAACCGTTCCATGGCAGGGAAGGTGGGCTGCGCGCTGCTGCTGGCCGTGCTGTTTGCCGCGGCAGCGGTCAGCCGCACATCGTTTGCGGTCTTTTTGGCGTCACTGGCGGTGCTGCTGGTCGGCTTTTTGGCGTGGTATGTCCGCACACTGCGCAGGGATGTGACGGTAACGCTGCAGCTGCCTGCCCGCCCCGTGCACCCCGACGAGGATTTTGCCGTACTGGTGAAACTGCACAATAACGGGCGGCGGCCCGTGCCGGAGCTGCGTGTCGTTTTGCAGGCTGTGGACGCCGAAAGCGGAACGGCCATTGAACTGCCCTGCGGCGCGATGCTGGCCCCGCATCAGTGTGCCGATTTGCGCGTGACCCTGCGCGCAGCAAAAAGCGGTCTGTGGCGGTTCCGTGTGCGGGAAGTCACCGTGCGCGACCCGTTAGGGCTGTTTGCCGCGCACTGCGCCGTGCCGCCCCAAAGCAGAGAACTGTGTGTGCTGCCCCCCGCCGAGGGCGAGGACGACGGCGCAGGCACAAAACCGCAGAACTGCGCCGAAAAAGTGACTGCGGCGGGCTGCGATTTGACCGACGGCGTTTATGATCTGCGCCCCTACCGTGCAGGCGATTCACCGAAGCTGATCCACTGGAAACTGACCGCCCGCGTGGGCGAGTTGACCGTGCGCGAGCCGTTGGGCGCAACCTACCGCGCTGA
>ULWT01056186.1_pt1 | contig 13920 bp, 9 predicted proteins | sample 1960611 | NCBI WGS metagenome assembly ULWT01 (sample SAMEA4835819, study PRJEB28245) | human gut metagenome | biome: gut microbiome; material: fecal sample | place: Denmark | collected 2008
GGCAACGTGCCAAAGCCGCCGGACAGTCTTTCTTTCTCCATTATCTTTATGCTGTGCTGCGTGCAGCCAACGAAATACCGGAGTTTCGTTACCGCATCGATCCGGACGGACGTGTAGTGCTCTATGACACCATAGATATGCTGTCTCCCATCAAGATAAAAGAGAACGGCAAGTTCTTTACCACCCGTTTCCCTTACCACAACGATTTCGACACTTTCTATCAGGAAGCAAGGCTAATTATCGACGCCATCCCCGAAGACGGTAATCCGTATGCAGCAGAAAACGGAGAAATAGCCGACGGAGATTACGGACTGATTCTGTTAAGTGCGACTCCCGACCTGTATTTTACTTCCATCACCGGCACACAGGAGAAGAGAAGCGGCAATAACTACCCGTTGCTGAATGCCGGAAAAGCCATCATAAGGGAAGGCAAACTGGTGATGCCTATCGCGATGACGATTCATCACGGATTTATTGACGGGCATCATCTTTCCTTGTTTTATAAGAAGGTAGAAGAGTTTCTGAAATAATAGTGCTGTTCAAATCGTATTTTCTCATTCCTTTTATCTACCTTTAGCGCGACTAAATGATAAAAATATGAGCACAAAAACACTATTCAAACTACTATGGGTATCTTTCGTCACATCCGTATTCGCAAGTTGCAGTGACAAAGAAGAATTACCTTACACTCCTCCGAAGGAAACGAATGACAGTTACATAAGCCCTGCCGTACCACAAGGTAATAGCTGGCCTGAAGCCTCCATGTCACTTACACAGCCTTTTCTGGGTGCCGGATATGATATTATGGGCAGCTACATAGACAATAATTCGGTAAAAGAACCAGTGCTCGATCTGAGCAAGATAGATAATGAAAAGATTAGCAATCTGGTAGGTTCGAGCGGGGTAGGAGACAGCTTCATTGGTCGTGATATGAAAGAGTTTCTTCGGTCAATCACAGAATATAAGAAATTTGTGGTGCCGGCAGAAAACAAAGATGATTTGCTGTTCACCGCTACCATTACCGGTCATAAATATTTTCAGAAACCTTATGATTATTCATCCCAATACACATTTGCATTTAGTAGTTCAGGAGCTAACGGAGTGATTCAAAGATTACTCACTCTGAATGCGGATTGGTCCAACTGGCTGACCGATGATTTCCGGCAAGAGCTGGAAGATGCGTCACCTGAAACAATCATAGAGCTATTTGGTACTCATATATTGGTGAACACTCATTTAGGTTATATAAGCAAAACCCTCTATCGCAGCATCGTAGCGGATGATGAAGAGAACTTATTGAGAACCGCAAATACAGGGATGGGCGCACATCAGAGCAGCATTATTAAGCATCCCAATGTTTCCATCACTTATCCCGAAGAAACAGTAAAAAAGAACTATGGGGGAACAATTGTAGTGTCATTGCAAGGAGCTGATTACAAAGTCTTTGATCAGCTGACAGGCGATCCGATGGATATCAGCCCCTGGATACAATCTGCCAATGAAAAGAATCGCGCCTTAACTACTCTGACCGGTGAAGACCTTATCCCCATCTATGAGGTAATAGCCGACCCCATAAAGAAACAGCAAATAAAAGAAGCGGTAATAGCCCATATCAAAAGGCACCAACTGTCCTTACAACAAACGGCTCCCATCTTTCAGGCAAGTGACGGGCACTATCACCGCTACTATACCTCTTATAAGGAGTTAACCGCAAAGGCCGATATCTGTCAAGGTGTGATAGGAAGCGTATTTGTCAGACACGAACCGGGTACAGTACCGCTTTACCTGTCTTCCGACGGAAAGAATCACCGTTTGACATTAGAACCGGCACCGAACGGAGACGGAACAATCATAGGGTATGTCTATGAAAAGAAGAGCGATGACTTAAACTGTATCTACGAAATATCAGACGGAAAAAACTTTGCCTATACCACGGAAGAAAAGGATACCTACGGAAACAAAGGCACATGGAAGCCAACCGGCCTCTCTTTCTATACAAAGAAGGTATAAGCATAAGGCCATACCATTGGCACGGCAAGTAACCCTATAACTTACAACATAAGAAGTCTATAGTATCTTCGTTGGGGCTGACTAAAAAGTCGTTAGTATCTCCATTCTCCTCCTTCCGGAAGGAGGAGAATGGAGATACTAACGACTTTTTAGTCAGCCCCCGCATAAGTTATATCAGTTTTTATTTGCCTCTGACTATCTTCTTTATATCGTTCAGCTTATTCAACGCCTCAATCGGAGTAAGGTTATTCACATCCAGATTCAGTATCTCATCCCGAATCTGGCAAAGGATCGGGTCGTCCAACTGGAAGAAGCTGAGCTGCATACCGCTTCTGTTTTCACTGACTTCCGTCAATGGTTTGCCGGAAATACCTTGCTGGCGGTTGTCCGATTCCAGTTGCTTCAATATAGTATTTGCACGCTTCACAATACTCTTCGGCATACCTGCCATCTTTGCTACATGAATACCGAAGGAGTGTTCGCTTCCCCCACGCTCCAGCTTACGGAGAAAAATCACTTTATTGTCCACTTCCTTCACAGACACGTTATAGTTCTTGATACGTTTGAAGGATTTCTCCATCTCGTTCAACTCATGGTAATGCGTAGCAAACAGTGTACGGGCTTTCGCTTTCGGATGTTCGTGGATATACTCGACGATTGCCCAGGCAATGGAAATACCGTCATAGGTGGACGTACCACGTCCCAACTCATCAAATAACACCAGACTTCTGGAAGAGACATTATTCAGAATATCCGCAGCCTCATTCATTTCCACCATAAAAGTAGATTCGCCCACCGAGATATTATCGCTGGCACCTACACGGGTGAAAATCTTATCCACCAGACCGATATGGGCACTCTCCGCAGGAACAAACGAACCGATTTGCGCCAACAGCGTAATCAGTGCCGTCTGACGCAAGAGCGCGGACTTACCGGCCATATTGGGACCGGTGATGATGATAATCTGCTGTGACGCGCTGTCCAACATCACGTCATTGGCAATATACTTCTCACCAATCGGAAGCTGCTTTTCAATCACAGGGTGACGTCCCTGACGGATATCCAGTACATCATTGTCCTCAATAACCGGACGGATATAATTATTCTCACGCGCCACATTAGCGAAAGACAACAGACAGTCCAGACGGGCAATCTGATTCGCATTAATCTGTATCTGCGGAATAAACTCCGTCAATGCCTGCACCAAATCGGTATATAACTGAGTCTCCAACACGAGAATCTTATCTTCGGCTCCCAGAATCTTTTCTTCGTAAACCTTCAGTTCCTGCGTAATATAACGTTCCGCATTGACTAGTGTCTGCTTGCGAATCCATTCCTGCGGAACTTTATCCTTATGTATATTGCGGACTTCAATATAATAACCAAATACATTATTGTAAGCTACCTTCAGACTCGGAATGCCTGTCTGCTCACTTTCACGCTGCTGTATCTGCAACAGATAGTCTTTGCCGGAGTATGAAATACGGCGTAATTCGTCCAGTTCCTCATTCACACCATCTTTAATCACGCCCCCTTTGTTGATCAATAAAGGAGGGTCATTATTGATTTCTTTGGCAATCCGGTCGCGAATAGAAATACAAAGATTCAGCTGTTCACCTATCCGGTTCAAACTTGCGTTATCCGCTTCAAGACAAGCCTGCTTGATCGGCTCAATGGCCTGCAAGGCAACTTTCAGCTGCACCACCTCACGTGGCGACACACGTCCTACGGCTACTTTAGAAATGATACGTTCCAAGTCTCCTATCAGATGCAACTGCTCCTCGATCAGCTCTTTAAAATCCGGCTGGCGGAAGAAGTATTCCACCACATTCAGTCGGTCGTTGATCGGCTTCTCATCTTTCAACGGGAAAACCATCCAGCGTTTCAGCAGGCGGGCTCCCATCGGACTGATGGTCCGGTCGATCACGTTCAGCAAACTGCTGCCACCGTCATTCATGCTGCCGATCAGCTCCAGGCTACGGACTGTAAACTTATCCAGACGCACATACTTATCCTCCTCGATACGGGCAAGGGAAGTAATGTGACCGATCTGCGTATGCTGTGTCATCGTCAGGTATTGCAGGATAGCACCGGAAGCAATGATACCATTCTTCAGGTGCTCTACCCCGAATCCTTTCAGATTCTTTGTCTCAAAGTGTTTCAGTAGTTTCTCACGGGCAGTGGATTCGGTAAATACCCAGTCGTCCAGTTCGAATGTGAAGAACTTGCTGCCGAAGTTACCTTCAAACATCAGGCGTTTGCCCCGTTCGAAAAGAATCTCTTTCGGTCCGAAGTTATTCAGCAATTTGTCTACATAGTCAAAGGGACCTTCGGCGGTGAGGAACTCACCGGTAGATATATCAAGAAAGGCAACTCCACAGGAAGCCTTTCCGAAATGGACGGCAGCCAGGAAGTTATTCTCCTTATAATTCAGAACGTTATCATTGATAGATACACCGGGGGTAACCAACTCGGTAATACCTCTTTTCACCAGTTTCTTCGTCAGTTTCGGGTCTTCCAGCTGGTCGCAGATAGCTACACGCTTTCCGGCACGAATCAGTTTCGGAAGATATGTATCGAGCGCATGATGGGGAAATCCTGCCATCTCAACGGTCTTTCCTTTTCCATTGGCGCGTTTTGTCAGTGTGATTCCTAAGATTTCGGATGCAACAATGGCATCTGTAGAATATGTTTCGTAAAAGTCACCGCAACGAAACAGCATCACTGCATCCGGATGTTTGGCTTTCAAATCCAGAAACTGTTTCATCATAGGGGTAAGCACGATTTCTTCCTCGTTCACGGTTCGCTCCTTTTCTTTTTTGTTGAGTGAGTAATGAAATTAACCTTGCAAAGATAACAGTTTTTCGTCATAGAATCAACGGAATTTCCCGTTTCAATTTTCACAATTAGTGTTGCATCCTTTTAAAAAAGAAGGGTATATTTCTTAACAAGTAAAGGAAAACTATTAAAACGTGTTATAAAACATACTATTTTACTTGGATAATTTGCTAATTTCCCAATAGTCCGTATCTTTGCAATGTGTTTTTCATAGTATTAGATTTAAGGTTAACAAAGGTTGGGTCAAGGCGTTGACCCTTTTTTTATGTCCATACGTCCCGTTTGCCTCTTTCTTTCATTCATTTCTATTCAGCCAGCATCATCTTTTTATAGTAAGACGGAGTGAATCCGGTATGCTTCTTGAACGACTTATTAAAATGAGAAATCGTATCAAATCCACACTCCACACTGATCTGCGAAATATTCATATCGCCCATGAGCAAGAGTTTACACGCATATCCTATCCGCATCTCCAATATGTAATTCTTGAATGATTTCCCCGTTTTGCTCTTAAAGAAGCGGCAGAATGCAGCAGGATTCATAGCTGCCAGAGAAGATATTTCATTCAGATCAATCTGCCGTGTATAGTTCTTATTCAGGTAAGCTATGATTTTGTCTATTCTCGACCCGTCGTAGATAATATCATTTTCAAAGTCGGAAGTCGATAGCACAGACCGTGAAGCGACGTTTGCCATTTCTTTCAGAAGTTGCAGGAAAGAAGTGATCTGATCGACTCCTGTCTCCACCGGAATCGATTCAAGTAAATCAACCAGCCGCGGGGAGCATCCTGCGGGAAAGTAAATTCCCCGTTGCGCCTCTTCAAGCAGGTTCTTTATCTTCATAAAATGGGGATAATAATTGAAAGCGTGGTGCATGAAGTCCTTTTCAAACTGAATGATAGTCCCCGTTGTCCGAAGCGTACTGCCTTCTTGCTGATACACCTCATCGCTCTTCATATAATGAGGCAAGTCGGAACCTAGCAGAAGAATATCACCATTGGCATATTTCTCCGCGTTATTTCCTACAAAACGCATTCCCGTGCCCTCCTTGACATAGATAATCTCATACTCCGTATGGAAATGCCACGGGTAAGTAAAATAAGGATAATCATAAAAACGAGCTTTCAAAGGAGACGACTTCGATATAGGAAGCTGCTCATTCATCATTTTTCTCATAATCTACTTTATTTCTTATCTACTCTATTTCTTTTCAGCCCAATATACCCCGCAGACAATACAAGCTGCGCCGCCTAAAGCGACTAACGTAATCTTCTCATCCAGAATAAGGAACGATGCAATCATCGTGACCAGAGGATTGAGATAAATATAATTGGATGCCCGTACCGTTCCCAACTGTTTTAACACTACATTCCAGAGCACATAGCAGATCAGCGAAGCCAATACGGCCAGAAACAGAAGGTTGAACAGTACGGCAGGTTGAAGAAGTACGGCGGTATCGGGCTGTAGGGGATGCAGGAGGAAGGCAGGCAGAATCGTCAGCACTCCGTAAAAGAAAATCTTGCGGGTGATAAATACGGTAGGATAACGCCCGGCCATCTTTTTAATAATCAGACTATAGAATGCCCATGACAATGCAGCAAGCAAGGTCAGCAGATCGCCTATCGGAGATATTTTGAGCACAAAACTGCCATTAAAGACAATCAGCCCTACTCCCATCAATGCCAGCAGGGAACCGTATATCAGTCCTTTCGATGCCTTTTCACTTTTATAGAAAAGTAGGGAAAGGATAGTAGTCAGCAAGGGAGCCGTGCAGATGATAAACGATACATTCGACGCCTGGGTGATGCCTAAAGCGGTATTCTCTGTAAAGAAATAAAGGGAGCCACCGAATATACCGCCTGCTACCAGCCACAGTTCATCTTGCCAGTTATTGGTGAACAGACGTTTGGGAGAAATTACCCAGATGCCAAGGTATGCAATCAGAAAACGGTAAAAGAAGATTTCCTGAGGTGTCAGCCCGTGATTTATCAATACTTTAGTCGAAATGAATGTCAGTCCCCAGATAGCTACTGTTAGTATGGCAATCAGATGATAGTACCCATGCTTTAGTTCCATAATTATGGTTTTAATGAGAATGCAAAGATACAGGGATTCATGGATATACCCACTGACTTTGATAGATATATTTTCAACAAAATTTCGCCGAAAGAGAACCGGTTATACATCCGGATATAACAAGAAAGCGAATATCCGGATGTCTGATAAAATAGCCGTATCTATTCAGGTAATCGTCTGCTTTTACCAGTTATCCGTCCGGAAGGGTGCCGCGGGGATGCCATGAATACTGAAAATACTTGCTTCCACATAATTCTTATACGCATACCGCACGGCAACGGGATGAGGGACTTTGTCACTCGAAACCGCCAGTCGGGCAGTTTTGGTTTCTATTTCGGCAAAAGCCGGATAGAATACTTTATCCTCGCCTGCTATCTCAAATCCTTTAAGAGATGTCCACATCGGACTTAGGCCGCGTTGGGCATTGTCGAAGTTTATATAGATTTTATTCTCCTGTATCTCCATCGATTTATAAACAGGAGGAGCGTATCCGAATCCTTTCATGCCGTAGGTCTGCGCCAATGCCCAATACGCCAGTCGGTTCCCTACCGTCTCCTTGTCTACGGGATGGATGAAAACAGGGTGGCCGACATCCATCGTCGTAACCATGCCGCTATTCGGTATATCCTTCATATTCTGCAACTGGACTTCACGCAGCCGGGCAGCCGATGTACCGTCGGCTCCTTCGTAATTGAAAGGCGCTATCTGCACAAAGTAGAAAGGAAGTTCGCCCCTGCCCCATTTCGCACGCAAGTCAGCCACGAAGGCGGGCATAAGGCTCTGATAAAGATCGGCATTGTCACGATTACTTTCGCCCTGATACCACAAGAAGCCTCTCACTGCAAAATTAGTCAAAGGAGCTATCTTGCCATTGTAGAGCACACACGGAGTGGCGGTAGGATTCTTCACTTCAGCATCGTTATCGAGGATGGAAAGATCGATACTACTAAAAGGCTTTATAGATTCTCTGCTCATCCATGCCTCTACTTTTGATCCTCCCCACGTAGAAACGACGATGCCGACCGGAACTTCCAGCACTTCCTGTATGTAACGCGCAAAGTAATAAGACACAGCACTGATATGAGAAACGTTTACCGGCGTATTTTCCAGCCATTCGCCCTGGCAGTCCTCCACAGGCGTTTTACTAAACTGGCGTACCCATCTCCCATCCTTTGAATCTGTAGTATACATTCGGATAGGCGTGGATGGTTTGGCTTTGGCAATAATGTCGTTCGTCCCTCTGACCGGTTGCCGGTCGAAACCGCCCATCGGCATCTCCATATTCGATTGTCCCGAACAGAACCAGACTTCACCGATCAGTACATTCTGCAACGTCAGTAATTCGCCGTCATTGAAGATGATCTTGTAAGGGCCTCCCGCAACAGGGGTAGATACTGTTAACGACCAGCCTCCCTTGCCATCCGATGAGGATTTATATGTCTGCCCGTTCCACGAAGTCTTCACCGTTACAGTAGCATTGGGACGGGCTTTTCCCCATAGTTTGACTTCTGCTTGCTGCTGTAATACCATATTATCTCCGAGTATGGAAGGTAATGTCACTTTAGCCTCACTTTTCATTGAAAAAGCAAGAGCTAAGAATAAAAAGCTGATAAGATATTTCATATATATTCAATTTATTTATTCGGTTAGTTACAACAGGATTGACCAATCTTCGGAATATATCCTACCGGAAGAGGTAGTCGGAATGAGATAAGCTTTAGCTTGTTATTCCAATAGTCTCTGCTTTTTTGCGCTTCAGCAAAGAAGGATGTAAGAAGCATTGTTAATAGTACCAGCAACTTTTTCATTTATTAGAATTTTATGATAACTGGCACAAATGTAAGTCCCGCTAGTTAATTTAGTAATTAATTTGCAATTAATTCGAGGAGAAAATAAAGGATATAGGTTGGAAAAAATACTTTTTAGTCGGTATCCAGGCTAGTTTAACGTTTATTTAAAGGCTTTTTCAGCTAACACTCTAAAAAGATTATCCCGACAGGACTTCAACTATAACCAGTATACACTCACATTTTATCCATATTCTTTGTATTATAAACGATCAAACAATCCTCCCCAAATATACTCACATTAATACGTATATAATAATACCAAATGAAAGAAACATATTATCCAAAAGTCTAACGAAAAAGAGAGTCTTACAGATAGAAGCGCCCGTTTGTAAACAAATCACCACTATCAAAACAGTCCTATTAATATATCATATTTTTACCACATAAAGAAAGGAAGAGAACTTTACTCAAAAAAAGTTTTCTCCCTTTCTTACACTACACCCCCGGAATCGAATAAACTCCTTCATCGTTTTTAATAAATAACGAGAGAGTTTATTATAAACGGTCCCCAAGTTTATTATAAACTATTTTTAGGCGTTTCCAGCAGCCTCAATGGAATTATTATAACAAAAATGGGCAAGAACCTTCGCAGTTTCTTGCCCATTCGTTATCCTGGCTATGCAATTCTGCACATCCACCTATTGAACTTATGTTATAATTTTTATATATCCTATCATTACTATTCCGTTTTATATTCCTCCAAATATACGAAATAAAAACAAGAAAGTCAATAGCCGGACGGTATTTGCCGTGATATTTCTTCATTTATCAGGTATTACCTTGTTATTCGGGCAATACCTTATTATAAAAGAAAGGTTTTTTTCACTCACTACGTGGTTATCTGAAAATAAACACGTAAATTTGCTGGCTCAAATTGAAATAACAGTATAAATCACTATAAATAAAAACTTTATCACTATGGAGTACAATTTCAGGGAGATTGAAAAGAAGTGGCAGCAAAGGTGGGTGGAAGAGAAAACCTACCAGGTTACGGAAGACGAATCGAAGCAGAAATTCTATGTATTGAATATGTTCCCTTACCCGTCAGGGGCCGGACTGCATGTAGGGCATCCGCTGGGATACATCGCTTCGGATATTTACGCCCGTTACAAACGACTGCGTGGCTTCAATGTACTCAATCCGATGGGATATGACGCATATGGTTTGCCAGCGGAACAATACGCTATTCAGACCGGACAGCATCCCGCAATCACTACTAAAGCTAATATCGACCGCTATCGCGAGCAACTCGACAAAATAGGCTTCTCTTTCGACTGGAGCCGCGAAATCCGTACGTGCGAACCCGAATATTATCACTGGACCCAATGGGCTTTCCAAAAGATGTTCAACAGCTACTACTGCAACGACGAACAGCAGGCACGCCCTATCCAGGAACTGATCGATGCATTCGCAATCTACGGAAACGAAGGACTCAACGCTGCCTGCAGCGAAGAACTCAGCTTTACCGCCAAAGAATGGAAAGCCAAAAGCGAAAAGGAACAGCAGGAAATCCTGATGAACTACCGCATCGCCTACCTCGGCGAAACGATGGTGAACTGGTGCCAGGCACTGGGAACCGTATTGGCAAATGACGAAGTCATAGACGGCGTCAGCGAACGCGGCGGCTTCCCCGTAGTCCAGAAGAAGATGCGCCAGTGGTGTCTGCGTGTATCCGCTTATGCTCAGCGTCTGCTCGACGGACTGGATACCATCGACTGGACCGAATCACTGAAAGAAACTCAAAAGAACTGGATCGGACGCTCCGAAGGTGCCGAAGTACAGTTCAAGGTAAAAGACAGCGATCTCGAATTTACCATCTTTACTACCCGTGCAGATACCATGTTCGGTGTGACCTTCATGGTTCTGGCTCCGGAAAGTGATCTGGTAGCCCAGCTGACCACTCCCGCCCAGAAAGCAGAAGTAGACGCCTACCTTGACCGCACCAAGAAACGTACGGAACGCGAACGCATCGCCGACCGCAGCGTGACCGGTGTATTCAGCGGTTCGTATGCTATCAATCCGTTTACAGGTGAAGCAGTGCCCATCTGGATCAGCGATTACGTATTGGCAGGATACGGAACAGGAGCCATCATGGCCGTACCCGCCCACGATAGCCGCGACTATGCTTTCGCCAAGCATTTCGGACTCGAAATCCGCCCGTTGGTAGAAGGTTGTGACGTAAGCGAAGAAAGCTTCGATGCCAAGGAAGGTATCGTCTGCAACTCTCCGCGTCCGGATGTAACTCCGTACTGTGATCTGTCTCTGAACGGACTGACCATCAAGGAAGCCATTGAAAAGACCAAGCAATATGTGAAAGAACATAATCTGGGACGTGTGAAAGTGAACTACCGTCTTCGCGACGCCATTTTCTCACGCCAGCGCTACTGGGGGGAACCGTTCCCTGTATACTACAAAGACGGAATGCCGTACATGATCGACGAAGACTGTCTGCCGCTGGAACTTCCGGAAGTAGACAAGTTCCTCCCCACCGAAACAGGCGAACCTCCATTGGGACACGCCAAGGAATGGGCGTGGGACACGGTAAACAAGTGCACAGTAGAAAACGAAAAGATCGACAACGTTACCATCTTCCCGCTGGAACTGAACACCATGCCGGGATTCGCCGGTTCTTCCGCATACTATCTGCGCTACATGGACCCGCACAACAACAAAGCATTGGTGGACCCGAAAGTGGACGAATACTGGAAAAACGTAGACCTTTATGTAGGAGGAACGGAACACGCTACCGGACACTTGATCTACTCCCGTTTCTGGAATAAGTTCCTGCACGATGTAGGTGCATCGGTAGTAGAAGAACCGTTCCAGAAGTTAGTAAACCAAGGCATGATTCAAGGCCGCAGCAACTTTGTATATCGCATCAAAGATACTCACACCTTCGTTTCACTGAACCTGAAAGACCAATACGAAGTGACTCCACTTCATGTGGATGTAAACATCGTATCCAATGATATCCTCGACCTGGAAGCATTCAAGGCATGGCGTCCCGAATATGCGGAAGCAGAGTTTATCCTCGAAGACGGAAAATACATCTGCGGATGGGCGGTTGAGAAGATGAGTAAATCAATGTTCAACGTAGTCAATCCGGATATGATTGTGGACAAATACGGTGCAGACACCCTTCGTATGTACGAAATGTTCCTCGGTCCGGTTGAGCAGTCCAAGCCTTGGGATACGAACGGTATTGACGGTGTACACCGCTTTATCCGTAAGTTCTGGTCATTGTTTTACAGCCGTACCGACGAATATCTGGTGAAAGACGAGCCTGCAACGAAGGAAGAGTTGAAGAGCCTGCACAAACTGATCAAGAAAGTAACGGGAGATATCGAACAGTTCTCTTACAATACGTCTGTCAGCGCATTCATGATCTGTGTCAACGAACTTTCCAACTTGAAATGCAACAAGAAAGAGATACTGGAACAGCTCGTTATCACCCTCGCTCCTTTCGCTCCGCACGTTTGCGAAGAACTGTGGGATACACTGGGACACGAAACTTCCGTATGTGACGCCGCATGGCCCGCATACAACGAAGAATATCTGAAAGAAGATACGATCAACTATACCATCTCCTTCAACGGAAAAGCACGCTTCAACATGGAGTTTGACGCTGATGCCGCTTCGGATGCCATCCAGGCTGCCGTATTAGCCGACGAACGTTCGCAGAAGTGGATCGAAGGCAAAACACCGAAGAAGATCATCGTGGTGCCGAAGAAGATTGTAAATGTGGTAGTTTAAAATAAGTAACAGGTAATAAGTAATAGGTAATAACCGCAGCTGCTTTCCGAGCATATCCGCAAGGTTAATACCTAATACTTAATACTTATTACCTGTACCTATCGACTACGACTTATTACCTATTACTTAATACTTATTACCTATTAATTAAATGCGCAAACCAGCAAAAGCGGAAATAATGAGAGAAGTGAAGGATTATATCTACATCACTCTCGGATTGATCAGTTATGCTTTGGGATGGGCGGCATTTCTGCTGCCTTACCAGATAACGACAGGGGGTACTACCGGTATCGGGGCTATCATTTATTACGCAACGGGATTTCCTATCCAGTGGTCGTACTTCATCATCAATGCGGTTCTGATGACATTTGCCATCAAGATATTAGGTCCGCGATTCAGCATAAAGACTACTTATGCAATTTTCATGCTGACTTTCCTGCTATGGATATTCCAGGTGTTGGTAAACAACTACATACAAACGCCCGATATGTCGGCCGACGGAAAACCTCTACTGCTCGGCAGCGGACAGGACTTTATGGCTTGTATCATCGGTGCGGCTATGTGCGGTGTAGGTCTGGGCATTACTTTCAATTATAACGGCAGCACCGGAGGAACGGATATCATCGCCGCTATTGTTAACAAATACAAAGACGTATCCCTTGGAAGGATGATCATGATTTGTGATGTGTTCATCATCGGTTCCTGTTACTTTGTGTTTCACGACTGGCGTCGGGTAATCTTCGGTTTCGTCACTCTGTTCATCATTGGTGTCGTGCTCGACTGGATTATCAACAGCGCCCGTCAGTCCGTACAGTTCTTCATCTTCTCCAAGAAGTATGATGAGATAGCCGACCGCATCATTAAAGATACAGACCGTGGGGTGACCGTGCTCAACGGTACCGGATGGTACAGCAAAAACGATGTAAAAGTATTGGTCGTACTGGCCAAAAGGCGTCAGTCGCTGGATATCTTCCGACTGGTAAAGCGTATCGATCCGAACGCTTTCATCTCGCAAAGCTCCGTCATCGGGGTGTATGGCGAAGGGTTCGATCAGTTGAAAGTGAAATAAACAGGTGAATGAATCCGGATAATTCCACTAAAAAACAAGAATAAGACCATGAAACGCAAACTTGTATTTGCCACTAACAATGCTCATAAGCTCGAAGAAGTAGCCGCTATCCTCGGGGATAAGGTAGAACTGCTCAGTCTGAATGACATTGACTGCCACACGGACATCCCCGAAACAGCCGAAACGCTGGAAGGAAATGCCTTGCTGAAATCTTCTTTTATCTACCGGAACTATCAGCTGGACTGCTTTGCCGATGACACCGGACTGGAAGTGGAAGCTCTGAACGGAGCGCCCGGCGTGTACTCTGCCCGTTATGCCGAAGGCG
>ULWT01016281.1_pt1 | contig 13788 bp, 15 predicted proteins | sample 1960611 | NCBI WGS metagenome assembly ULWT01 (sample SAMEA4835819, study PRJEB28245) | human gut metagenome | biome: gut microbiome; material: fecal sample | place: Denmark | collected 2008
CCGCCCGCGTTGAGGTTACGAGAAAAACCGTGGCAAGCTGCACCGCCTTTACTGCGTCAATCGCGCCGATCCTCTGCTTGATGTCGGTCGCGTCGATACCGGAGGTGACTTTGCCCGCCGCTGCCGCGAACAGGCAGAGCGCTTGCTTCTGGCTAATTTTGAACACATTGCGCGCATCCGCATCTGCATCCATCGCCTCGACGTATTCCCAGCCTGTCAGTTTGGAAAAGTCGTACTGTAATTCGCCAACATCCTGACTGCCCGCCCGGATGGGAGTGGACAGCTTGAGCGTGCCCTTCGTAACATTGTCCGCAAGGATTTTCTGGACCGCATCCATCTTGGCCGTATTCTCGCTTTTGCTCATGTTGTCGCTCATTTTTCTTTTCTCCTTTTGATTTTGCGGGCAAATGCGCGAACGCTCGCGCATTTGCCCGTTGTTTTGATAGATGATTCAATGGGCTTGCCGGGTTCGACCGTCTTTAGTTCAGCAGGCTTTCAACAGCGTTCGTGCAATCAACGCCGTTGAATTTAATTAGTCCCGCCATCGCGTCGGCAATGACCGTTACTTCGCCGTCAATTTCTTCCTCATACCGCAGCACGGAATATTTATCCGTGCTGCCGAAGGGATTGCCGGTTTCGATATTCCCCTTTTCGGTGGACTTGTGTACGCCCGTGACGCGCACCTTCACGCTCTCGTGCTCGATCTCGCCAGCAGCCACATTGTACCTCTGACGCACAATGCGCGTCTCGATAAAGTGTTTGCCGGGATTGGCGAGATACTTGCAATTCACGCCATTGTTGTGGCTGATGCCAAACTCCATTGCGTTCAGATGCGTGGTGTTGGGCATATCCACATCCATAGCCATGCCGGACGCCGAAATTGTCACGGTGGGATGCTCGACAGTTGGCAGGGCAACGCTGGTCACGTCCTCGGCCACGCGCTCGTTGTCAATTACTCGATGGCCTTCGACGTTGTTATATACTTTTTGCGGCATTGTTCGGTTCCTCCTTTACGCAATATCGGCGAAGTACGTCACAAAGCCATCCGCCGTCCAGTTCACAATCGCCGTCAGGCTCTTGGCAAGCGGCGTGGTCGTGACGTTGAAAGCAAAGGTGTAATCGCCGTTCATAATGTCGCTTCTGGCATCCGCTTCGGCGTTGAGATGCACTTCGCCATAGGTCAGCGCGCCAATCTTCACCAGCGCGTCAAGCCGCGTCTGTTCTTCTGCAACGATGGTCTTGATGTCATTGCTGGTGAGCGGCTTATCCACGTTGCGCGTGCGCCTGTGCTGGAAATCGTTACTGATGTAGTAGAGCATCATGCGGTTGGTTTCCGACACATTGATCTGGTCGCCATCGTCCTGACTGTAATCCGCGCTGTGGCACCCCCAAATGGCCCAGCGCCCGCCTACATAAGCTGCGGAAGCGATGCCGTTCTTGTTGAGCGTATTGTTGATGAGATAGTCGTCATATACGCGCCCCGTGGAACTTTCTCCGAGGTAGAGATTACGGATAATTGAGCACTCGGTATTGCTGGCTGTCTTATAGGGGATGCCATCCTGTTCGACAAGCAGGCTTTGGAGATTGGCGGCGGCGAGTACAGATAAGTGATAGATTTTCCCGTCTGTTCCCATTGCCAGAGGGAAGTAAACCGTTTCGTTGGGCCGGTTATAGCCATTCGAGTTCTTCCATGTGTTCGCCGTCGCCAGCGTTACGGCGGTCTGCGTATTGTCTACGATGGGAATATCTGCGAACATGTACACATCCCAATGGCCATTAACCTTTTCGCTGTTCTGCGCCATCGCGCTATGCACAGCTGGCAAAGACGAAAAGCCCGGAACCAACAGGAATGAGGGGATAAATCCAGTCTCCTGATATACGTTCTTTATGGCAAACAGGCCGGTATTCAGGCCAGCGCCGTCGCTTGCGCCGATCACGTCGTCCGAATCTACATCGGCAGGGTCTACGATGTCGTAAGTGATGGTAAGCGCTTCCGTGCCCAGCCCGCCAGCCCTCAGTTCCGCAATCGTAATGGTTTTTTTCTTATAGTCGTACTGTACTGTGTAGTCCGTGCCCTTGGTTTTGCCGGTCACTTCTACGGTGTCCAGAACAGCGTCCTCTGCATCCACAATGGTTACGCGGCCATTGGCTGGGGTCAGGCTCTTAGTACCGCTTGTCTCGCTCTTGTGTTTTGCGGGATCGAGTACGTTGATAAACACGAGCGGGCCGACCGCATTATTCTCGAAGTGCGCGTGCATCGCTTCACAAAGGGTGTACTTGTCCCATTCCTCAGAATAGCCGAAGTATTTTCGGGCCTCGGCAATGTTGTTCACCAGAATGGGCCGGTTCACATTTTCACCGCCGCCCGCAACGGTATGAACGGGCGCGGTTCCAACGTATACGATGGCGTTTTGGCTCTTGGCGGCTACCTTTGTTCCCACCGCTTGAATCTGGCCGTATGCGCCATGAAGGTAATCAGCCATGTATTATGTCCTCCTGTTCATTTCAAAAATTCTTCCAGTGCCGGATTAGCGCCCTCATCCACATAGCAGGAAAAGTCAGCATTGACAAATCCATAATAGATCGGGCGCTTGTCCACGACGTAGTTTTGGTCTGTATAGAGGCTGTACACGAGGGACGCCTCCTTCAAAAAAAGGTCGCTCTGAGGGATGAAGCGCTGCCCCAAAAGCTTTTGCACGCAATCATCCATCCAGTCAACCAGCGTCATAAGCCCTTCTTCCGTTCCTTCGACGAACAGGCTCATGTCAAGTCCTTCCTCCGATTCCGCGCTGTCTATGAATCCCGGAAGCCGTATGCCCGGCTCGTAAACGCTGAAAAGGATGCTGACCGAAAGGGTTTGCGCCAGTTCCGGCGGCCTGTGAACCCCGGAATAACGGTCAAAACGCTTTTCTTCAACGTACTTTGCATGTGAAGCGTTGGGCATGACGAGGATGCCTGGACAAACGCTAACCGGATCGTCCGGGAAGTAGCCGGAGGTGTCCGGTCTGGCGGGCTGCCAGCCGATGTAACACCTCGGCTCCTGACGAACAATCTTGGTGATGTCCATATTTGGCCCCGGCGCTTTCATTAAGCGTCCTTCGCAGAGCTCTTTTTCAATCCACGTTTTTAGTTTGCGCAGACGCTCCGTTGTTCGCATTTACTTCACCGCCTTTGGTTCGTTGCTCATAAGGAGGATGCTGTACATGCCCATATCCTCCTGTATTTGCAGTATCTTCATCGGCTTCGCATCGAAGATCACATGCTCGTTTGGCATGGCGCGTCCCGGAAAGCCCTCCACCGGCGTATACACCATCGTCTCCGTCGTGTTGTTGTCCCACGATACGTCCACAACGTTATTGTTCTTCCGTTTAAGGGCAACCTCATCGTCCGTCACGCATTGAAATCTACGGCCATTCCATGTGTGCCATTCGGCGAAATGGGCCTGATTCATATAAATCCGCGTGATGTCCTCGTGAATTCGGTCTTTCAGCGCCATTACGCATCAGCCTTTTCCTTTGCCGGAGATTCGGAACCTTTTTTCTCTGCGCTGGCTGTGCGTTTCTTTTCCGGGATGGCAACGGCTTTTCCCTGTTCGATCAGACGCAGACCATAGCTATTGTTCACCGTCGCTGTCTCGCCCGTTTTAACCATGCGCACTTTCATTGTGCTTTTCTCCTTCCTCTGCCGTTTTTCTTGACACTCTCGGCGGAAACAATACCATCCATTGCGTCGATCTCCGGCGCGTCAATAGTCTCAGCCTCCGGTGTGTTCTCCGGCGCGTCAACGCTCTCGGCCTCCGGCGTGTTCTCCGGCGCGTCAACGTTCTCGGCCTCCGGCGTGTTCATAGTTACGATCTCCGCTTCGGTTTCCTGCGCGCCCACACTCTCAATCGCTTTGAGCCGCAATAGCCTCTCACGCTTGTCGTCCGGGATAGGACGGTCAATGATTTCGCCGGGCGTGTACTTGCGCCCGGCGATCTTTGTATAGTGCTTTGCAACGTAAATCATTGCATACTCCTTTCCGAATCGTGCTTACAACACGTTCGCAACCACCCACGCATCCACATTGAAGGGAACGATGGTCGGGCAGCTCGTCAGCCGGTTCTTGATAGCGTTTCCGTCGATGCTGCCGTAACGAAGCGGCACTTCCTTCTTGATGTAAGTCTTGTGCTGCGCGTTCGCGCCCGTTTCTTCCACCTGCGTTACAGGCCCATGCGGGCATTTCAGCATCCCTTCGCCACCGGCAATCAACGTGCCGCTGGGAAGGATGGGCTTTACTATGCCGTCGTCGTCGGTAAATTTTCCGCTGAAAGAATACATCTCCACGCCGTCGCTGTTCCAGCCGATGAAGCGCACACCCTGTCCGCGATACTTGGTGTTGATCTCGCCCATGTTGATGTTGCGTCCATCAAACTGTTTGATATAGTTGCTGTTGGCGATCATTGCATCCGCCACATCGGGAGCCATCACAATCTTATCTACGATTCCAAGACCGTCATACACAAGGTCGTAAATCTCGCGCATGTCGCTGTCAATCGTTGCGCCTGTCTGATCCCACGGCGTATCAGGTGTATAGTTCTGCGTAAAGCCGTAGTCAGCGATCAGGGTAGTGTTCATGTCGCGTCCCTCGTTGGTGTAGCGGAAAACAGACAGTTTGCCAGTCAGAAGCACCTGTCGCGCCATCCACTCACGCCTGCGCTGGATCGCCTTGCGCATTTCCACAAGGTCGCGCGCCAGCATCTTGCGCTCGCGCTGCGCCGGGGTCATCGCGCCAAGAATTTCCTCGCCAAAGGCGCGCTTCTGAAGGTCGGGGTTGGTGATGATGCGCTCCGGGGCGATGGTGCAAAATCCGATCTCGCGGGTCTCGTAGCCCTGCCGTCCCATGAGCACGCCGCCCGTGCCGGGGTGTACCACTGGAGCCATCTGGCGGGTGCCCTTGCGAAAATCGTAAATAGCTTTGTCGTCCTCCACCGCACCCATATCCTGCACAAAGGTATCGTACAGAAAGGAATATTCGCGCTCCATCAGTTCGATGGCTGCAAGCTGTGCGCGGGTGCTATAAATATCAATCGGCATTTTCATTTCCCCTTTCTCTTTTACGCCCAAATTGCGTAAAGCGTCAGATCTGCATTTGCAATATAGTTGGCAGACGCCGAATAATCAGTGCCGCTACCATCAGAGGCGGTATTCCACTTGGAAAAAGCCTTGCTGTCTGGCGCGGTAAACGTGTTAGCGGCAATGCTGTAATTGCTGCCAATATCAGTATAAACCACCACATCGTCGCCGGTTCCGCCATTGGCTTTGTAAGTAATCGCGGCCTTGCCGTTGGCAAAGGTCTCGGCGGTGTCCATACGGTCGAATACAATGCCCTGACCTCGCAGTACGGCAATGTTTGCGGCGGAAAGCGCCGCGTCAGAAGCAAGTGTAACCTTGCCGTATATAAGGCGACCTGCGCGATACGCGCGCGCATCTTCTGCTACCGCCATGTTAGCGTTCGTATTAACGCTTTCATCAAGCACGACCAGCATGTTGCTGGCAGTTACATTACCGGTATTGGCAGGGGCGTACATGCCATTGTCCTTGCGATACATAACTGTGCCGCGTTTCACTGTGCCGTTTCCCGGTTCGCAAGAAACAGCGATGATGTCCGCGCCCTGCGGATCGGCAAGCAGATATTCTGGGTTGTTGGTTCCAATCACTTCATACAGGCTCATGCGCTATTTCTCCTTTCGCTTAATACATGCCGCCATCCACGCCTGTGCGGGCGGCTTTGGCATATTCGGCCATCTCCTTGGCGTAGTTGCCGATCTCCTGCTCAGGGTTTTTGCCCGTCGCATCTTCGGCGCTGCCGCCCTTTACGCTGTTGGCAGGCTCGGTTTCCACCTTGCGCTGGGCAAGGAACTGCTGTCCCTTTTCGCGCTGCGCTTTGACGATCTGCTTGTGAAAGTCCATAGCGCTCGTTCCGTTCTGCTTGGCTTCTGCGGCCATCTGCTCATAGCCAACCGGGGTCAGATCGTCGATCTCCTGCATCCGCGCTCGTTCCTGCTCGCCGCCCGCCTGCATAATGCTGTTATACAGCGCAGGATTCTCGCTGCGAAGCTGTTCAATGGTTACGTCCTTGATGTCCATTTCATCGTCCTCCTCGTTATTGCTTGTATGTTCAGGCGCGGAAACAGCGGCAACAACCGTCTTCGCGCTGCTGACCGGTTCGGCGGTGATCGCGGAGGGTACGTTTCTGTATAGCCCCTTCATCGCGTTCATCACGCGGGATGTGACACATGCGGCGACAATATCTTCTCCTTCATCCGGCTCCGGGAGCAGTTCGTTGCAGAATCCGTTCTGCACGGCTTCCTCTGCGGTAAACCACTTTTCGCCGTCCATCCATGCCCGTATCTGCTCGTCTGTATTCCCAGATTTTTTCGCGTAGAATCCGCGAATCGTAGCCTCGTCGTTGCGCAACCGCTGCGCGGTATGTTCAAAATCCGCAGCTTCGCCCCATGCCACCGTCCATGGATTGTGAATCATGTAGCTGCTGCCCGGCATGATCTGCACATTCGCGCCGGGCATTGAGGCGATCACGGTGGCAGCGCTGGCGCACAGGCCCTCAACGCGAATCGTGATGCTCTCAAATCCCGCCGCGCACAGGATGCCGCGCATAGCGATGGCTTCCCGCAGGATTCCGCCCGGACTATTGATGCGCAGCAGCAGTTTCCGCGCGCCGCCGTCGCGCACGGACTTGATCGCCTTGTCAAAGTCCGCCGCGCTCTTGTCCTCCTTCGAATACTTCCAGTCCTCTGGCATGTCGTTGATGATTTCGCCGTAAAGCATTATCTCCGCTTCGCTGCCGTCCGTGCTCATGCGCGGCTCGCTAAAGCGGAGGCGGAAAAAATCTCTATTCGGCATTGCTCCCATCTCCCTTCTTGCCTGTATTGTTTTCGCCGCCTGCGCCGCTTGCCGTATCCTCCAGCGCCGCAATCTCTTTCTTGCGCTGCCGGACGTTGGACAGCCAGTCGTTGCCGTTATATTCGCTGGCCTCCTGCTCCTGCGTTGTGATGTTGTTGGCGATGCGCTCCGAAGCCGCTTTGACCTCCTTGAGCGGATCGACGTGCCCCATGCTCGCACCCATCCACATGCAGCCGCACCATGCCTGACGGATAGCCGGATCGTCGAAAAAACCCGGTGCTTCAATGCGCCCGTTTGCTACTGCCTCAGAAAGCCATTGTTCGTAAATAGGCTGGTTAAAGCTGCTGTTGAACGCCGTCCTGCGCACGCGCACCTCGCGCCAGAAGTCCAGTAAAGCGCCTCGGGCGGCGGTGTAATTGCTCTCGTACTTCTTCACGAGAACTTCCTTGGGGATTCCCATGCTCGCGCCGATCAACGTCTCCATCGTAGATACAAAGTTTTCAAAGGCGCTGTTGTTGCGGAGTGGGTTTAGCTCCTGCACCTTCTTTCCGGGCGGCAGGGAATAGATCGCGCCGGGCGCAAGCTCTAATTTCAGTTCGTCGTCCGTCACCTTCTCGTCGTCGTTTACAGCATCCTCCATGCCGAATTTTCCGTCGTCCGAATCGCTCACTACAAAAGCCGTGAGCATGGAGGAAACCACATTGGCGGCAAGCTCGCTTGTAAGATAGCGGTCGAGTTGCTTAATCTGCTCGATCTGTGCGGCAACAAAGGGAATGCCTCTGCGCTGTTCCGGCCTCTCCACGGTCATGATGTGCAAAATATTGGGGTAACCTGTGTCCTTGCCGATGGCCTCAATCGCCTGCCACTCCACCGATTGCGTGCTGTTCTCCATAAGGGGATGGCGGTTGGCAATGTGATAGCGGATTACAGTCCCCTCACGGTCGATCTCCACGCCGTCCACAATGCGTCCGCCGCTATCCGTTTCAGTGCTCTCGCTCTCTCCTTCCTGACTGTCGGGCGTGCTAATCCGGTCGGCCTCCAAGATACGGATGGTCGTAGTATATGGCGTGCGTTTGTTTTCCTTCATGCCGAATAACACAAATACGTCGCCACTTACCAATTCGCTCAAAAACGCAAGCTGTTGCAAGCCGTAGAAATTCTGCTGCCGCTCTGCGTCGCACATCGGATTTTCCGCCCACAATCGAAATTCGCGCAAGGTGTTCTGCTCCCATTCGTCGCGCGCCTCGTCCGAAAGCCCCAGCGCGTCGCCGTCGATCTTGGGCTTGGGCTGGATGCCCCAGCCGACTACGTTTGTCGTCAGTGTCGCCGGGCCGCTGCGTGCCAGCCCACCGCCCGCAAACAGGTCGCGTGATCGCTGGCGCAGTAGCGAGCCGTGCAGGTCGATGTCATCCTCGGCACTGCCGCCACCTACAATCCACCCGATCATGCTGTTCAGTGTAGTGCTTGCGCCGTGGTTTCCGTAGCCAGTGGCCGCCATGCGCGTGTTTCCCGTACCCCTGCCCGTCTTGGACGGATTGCCGTCTCCTGCCTGTCGTTCCCGTAGGACGCGATTTTGGTATGCACGATTTGCCCGCTCCGGGGAAAACAGGAAAAGCACCCGCTCGTGTAGTTTGGGTTGTTCCTTGCTCATGTGTTTTCACCGCCTTACAAGTCGCGCGGCACCACGCGCGCAACGCGCGTTGTTCTCACCGTTCCGCTCAATCCTTCCACCACATCGCTGAAATACTCGATGCGCTTTGCCACTTCATCGAGGTCGAAGGCCGTAAACTCGCGCGATCCCACGCGATAGGCTTTGGCCTGTCCGCTTGCAAGGGCGCGTTCGCACGCTTTCCAGAGTTCAAGGTTTTCTCTTGCTTCTGTAAGCGTATATGCCGTCTTGATCGCCATGCGTTTCTCCTTTCTCGCGGAAATCCTGCGTCATATCTTAATTCCGCTGGATATGATACGTTTGCGCTTTCTACGTTCTGCCTGCGCCTTCGCAATAGGGATTTCCTCGCTTTCACCGCGCAAAGCGGCTTCTATCTTGTCAAAGTTCCAGTTGAAATATCGGTATGCAGCCAACGCATAGTTGCGCATATCCAGCGGTTCGTTGCGTTCGTGGGTCTTTTCCCAAACCACAACGCTCTGTCCGGCCCGGCGATGGATCACCTGTTTTTCCGAAAGCAATCCGCGAAAATAATCCATGTCGTAACCGCATCGGTAGTCAATGGGAAAGTGCATGTATTTCGGCCCCGGATTTTCAACGCCCGTTGCGTATAGAATGGCCTCTTTTCCCGTGTCAACGCCAATCATAAAGCCGTATGCCCCCTTATAACCTGTTCCGCTTTTCATCGGGCGCACATATAATTTCCCTGATCCACCCTCGCCCTTGATCGGCCATATGCGGCGCATATGCCGCCTTGCGCATTCTCGGTAAACATCCTGCGTAAAGTGGCCGCCGCTGTCAATGAAGGTTGCCAGCACGCGCATAGCCATGCCGTTCTGCATTTTCCACTCCCTGTCCAACAGCACGTCAACTTCTTCCCAAACGCCGGGGCTGTCAGCACGTCCGGGTATGATTCCCCGTTCGATACCCCAGCTCTGTTCGTGCCTGTCCCAGCCAACCACCTCGTATTCAAGGCGGTTGTCCTGCGTGTCAATACCCATCGTCAGCACAAGTACGCCCGCAGGCACTTCCGCATTGTAGTGTTCACGCCGGTCGTACAGCTTTTCAGGCGCGCCGCTTCGGTCGCGCATCTCCCAGCTTTCGCCGAGCATCGTATTGTGAAACACTTTCAGTTTTTCCGGGTCATCCTTGGCCTGCAAGAAGCTGAGCGCAATTTCCTTCCAATCTGACCACGGTGACATAAAGGCGTTAAGACGAAAAGAGCGCACGCCATTTTCAAGCGCGCGCTCATTCTTGATTACCCATTTTGCCGGGCACCGTTTTGCGTCATGTTCCGGGGTTTCCCGCTCACACACCGGGCACTTCCACCGTGCGTTGCGCACGATGTAGTTGATCTCCCCGTTTTCATCCTTAAACTTTTCCCGGTCGAACTTCACGTCGTCAAACCGTATGAAACTGAATTGATGGCAATGCGGGCACTCGGTATGCCATTCCTCCTGCGTACCCTTCATGTAGGCTCTTTCAATTTTACTCACGCCCTTTATCGTCGGTGTGGAGGTCTTTACAATCTTCCGATTGTGCCGGTAGGTTTCCGTTCTGCGCTCCGCAAGCTCTATTGGGTCGCCCTCGGTGCCCGCGCTGGCGGGGAAGCGGTCAATCTCGTCTAAAAAGATATATCGTACCGGCTTGCTCGCAAGGTCGCTGGGGCTGTTCGCGCCAATGATTGCAAGCGACCCTCCCGGAAATGTTTTCATGGTGATGGTGTTGGCCGCGTCGCGCCCCTTGGCTTTGTAAACCTTTTCGCGCAGCGCTGGACAGGCCGCAATCATGGGCGCGATTCGCCGCTTGGAATAATCCTCCGCCACCTTGTCCGTGGGCTGCACATACAGCATCGGGCCGGGGTCGTCGTCAATCGCCCTGCCCATCATGTTCAGTTCGATTTCTGACTTGCCCACCTGCGCGGAGGCCATAATCACAATTTCGTAGATGCCCGGTTGTGTAAATGCGTCCATGATCTCGCGCTGATAGGGCGCGCGGTCTGTGCGCCACGGCCCCGGTTCGCTGCTGCTCTCCGATACCAGCACGCGGTTTTCATCCGCCCATTCCGATACCGTCCGCGCCTTAGGCGGGCGAAACATGGCATACGTCGCACGCAGGAGTTCGGATAAATCCATTTTATCCCTCCTGTTCGTCCTCCGTTTCCTCGGCGCTTTCCTTCATCGCCTCCTGCGGAAGCGGCGTATCCGCTATATTCGTGAGTATGTCGCGCACCTCCGCGTCTATAATGCTTGAAATCACTTCGACGTTATCCATCATCGTTACCTGCGGCGCAATTTTGGATGGTAGACGCAGCATATTTTGCGTTACCGTGCTGGCAACCGTCGTCCACAATTTGCACACTTCCTGCACGTCCACCAGTTTTCCTTCAAGGTGCGCAACCTCAAGCTCTGTCTTTCGTGTTTTTACGCGCTCATGGATGGCCTTCACCTCATCCAGCGTCGCGTCGTCCGCCGTCTCAACATCAACGTTGTATTTCACCCATCGCTGCACAAAAATAGCGAGGTCGTACTTTCCGCCCTCGCCTTTTACGAATAGCTTTCCGTTCGCAGGCAACCCCGTGTCAATGTCATGTAGCCTACGGTATGTGTACCCTGCGATGCTTGCAAGCTCTTTTTTGGTAAGCTCAAAACTCATGGTGTCACCTGCACCGGTTGATGATGAAATTGTGTTCCGCTTCAAGGCGTTTCATCAGCATATCCAATATATCCTTCTGCACGTCATCCTCGGAGCGATTCAGCGGCATTTGCGGTACGCTAATACCGGCAACGCGGGCAATAGGAAAGCGCTCATCCGTTTTTCTCGTGAAGGTTATGCCGCCCAAACTTGATCCAAGGTTTCTAAATGGCGGATTTCCACCCTGATGGCTCATCTCGCTGGGCATCGTGCTTCGCTGACCTTTCAATATCTGCGCAGAAATCTTATACTTTCTATTTTTCGCATTCCAGCCGTGCGCGCCGCCGCTTGCGTTAAAGGTTCCGCCGACCACGCCGCGAGTGCCCTTGATGGGAATGCTGCAACTCACGCCCAGCCCTCCGCCCAACGTTGTGTTTGGGCTGCCGACTTGACTTCCAATCCACGATGGCTTGACATTGTACTCTTTTGGCAGGTCCTTTTTCAAAATTGTTTTGACGTGTCTGCCGGTCCTGCTAAACGCGCGGTACATCAGCTTTTCAAATTCGGCTTTGGTATGCACGGCACGCAGTTTTTCAATTAGCTGCATCGCGTCGCTTACATCCACGTCGAGATATATGCCCAGTCTTGACATCCAAAGCCACCTTCCTTACAATCTCCAAAATGCAAAAATGGCAACGGTTTGTTTCCGTTGCCCAACTCTTGCGACAATAGCATTATAGCATGTCAAGGGTCGTGAATCAAGTGATTTTGGCATTTTCGGAAAAATTTTCCATGATATATCTCTCGCGCCAAACGACGCTTTGCATATCCTTTGCTCGCTCAATAGCATTTCTTGCCCTGTTAAACCCATATTCCGTCATGTTGAGTTCTCTCCTTACAGTCACGGGCGGCAGATCATCCACATATAGCATCACAACAAATGTACGCATCGTCCGGCTGGGTATGCTGTTGATAATCCTTTCGGCAGCTTTTAACTCGCGCACATAAGCTTGCACTTGCGCTTTGTGATCCTCATTCAACCCGCTTATGGCTGCAAACGCCGCGTCAAAGCCGCTGGGCTTCCCCTTGCCGCCCGGCATTCCCGTAATCCGCGCCGTAGTTCCAAACATGCGCTCATATTGCCAAATCATGCGCTTTTCCAGACTGCACACGTCCTGCATGATGTACAGCACGCGCGATAGCAGGATAACATCTCTGTTTCTGATTACGCGCGGCTCCTGCGCGCCCTTTCGCTGATCCTTCATATCCATCCCTCCCTGACGTGTAGGCGTTTTTGCTGATTTCAAATCGTCGAAGACGCTTCCGAAGGACGCAGCAAATCCACCTGCTGTCTGAAATGCGCGAACGTTCGCGCATTTAACTGATTAGGAAGTTTTGCCAAGAGCAAAATCATCCTCATTCTCGCTTGGATGCCACGGACAGTAGTTTGTATGGCTTTGATTATCGCATTCTGCGCAAACGGCCTCGCCATCCAAACATCCATTCATTCCGCGCAGATCGCACGTTGCGCATAAGCATTCCCGGCAATGCATGTCATTCTCGCTGTACATGGCCGTCCTCCCTTGGGATTATCCCGTTTGTCCGCATGCCGCGTATTCGTTACACACAGCTCCGGCAGATTGGCTCTGACGAGGGCTGCCGGAATCGGCGGACATACGGCGTTTCCGCATCTGGCTACCTGTTCCGATTTGGGATAGGGTTTCCCATCCGCGTCCACGTCGATGATGTAGTCCTCCGGGAAACCCTGCGCGTCAAACAGTTCTCGCGGCGTCAGCATCCGCAGGCCAATGTCCACGATCCGGTAATCCTGCCCGTGTACCGTTACAAGCGCCATCCGGTCTTTCACGGTAATCGTCGGGGCAGGCCGGTCGCACGGAACGGCGTTCTCACCGTTGCCGTAGTATTTGGTTAGGAAGGCGCACACCTCGCCGAAGTGGTTGCTTCTGGCGGTCATTGTGTTCAGCGGCTCATTCATCGCCTGCCCATCGCAGTTGTTGTTGAACTGTGTAACATATGCCGCGCATACCGCATTGTGATCTATTGCTGTTACTGTCGGCAGGGGATTGTCTGCCGCGCTGGCCGGGCAGGTATTGCCACCTCCATAATACTTGCTGATGAAAGCGGAAACCATGCCATAACGGTTTGAGGTGTCAAGCGTCATGATCGGCTTATCGACCGTCTGGCCGCGTACATTCTCGCTCTGTTCGCTGTGGTACTGGATCATGCTCGGCGCAATCAGCATGTGATGGCCACCAGAATGATCGGCCTGAACAACAAAGGGTTTCGGATTGTTCACCACAAACTTCATCAGCCCGCGCGCAATGCGCTTCATGGTGTTCTCGGATAGCGGGCGTACAGACCGGATGCCATACTGCTCCATGATTTCTTCGCTGCTGGCGAAGATCGACGGGCAGGGAAGGTCAAAATCCAGTACATCTGCAACCGGCACCCACGGCTTTTTCAAGCCTGCCTGTACCTCAATGCTGTCCGGCGCGGCGTGCGTCGGCTCCGGCCATACAATCTTTTTCCCATCACACCGGGCGATCAGGAAAAACCTCTTGCGGA
>ULWT01068758.1_pt1 | contig 13784 bp, 7 predicted proteins | sample 1960611 | NCBI WGS metagenome assembly ULWT01 (sample SAMEA4835819, study PRJEB28245) | human gut metagenome | biome: gut microbiome; material: fecal sample | place: Denmark | collected 2008
ATGCGAATGTTGTCGCCGGGCATAACCATTTCAACACCCTCGGGGAGCTTGATAACACCGGTAACGTCGGTGGTCCTGAAATAGAACTGGGGACGATAGCCGGAGAAGAAGGGGGTATGACGGCCGCCTTCTTCCTTGGTCAGAACGTAAACCTCGGAATTGAAGTGAGTGTGGGGGTGGATGGAACCGGGCTTTGCCAGAACCTGACCACGCTCAACCTCGGACCTCTGGATACCGCGGAGAAGAGCACCGATGTTGTCGCCTGCGATCGCCTGATCGAGGAGCTTACGGAACATCTCAACGCCGGTAACAACGGTCTGCTTGGTTTCACGGAGACCGACGATCTGAACGGGATCGTTTACCTTTACAACACCGCGCTCAACACGACCGGTTGCAACGGTGCCGCGGCCGGTGATGGTGAATACGTCCTCAACGGGCATAAGGAAGGGCTTGTCGGAAGCACGCTCGGGCTCGGGAATGTACTGGTCAACAGCATCCATAAGCTCGAAAATGCACTGGCACTCGGGGGTTTCCTTTGCGACCTTGCCTGCCGTGAGTGCTTCGAGAGCACGCAGAGCGGAACCCCTGATGATGGGGATCTCGTCGCCGGGGAAGTCGTAGCTGGAGAGCAGCTCACGGATTTCCATTTCAACAAGCTCAAGGAGCTCTTCGTCGTCAACCTGGTCAACCTTGTTCATGAAAACAACGATGTAGGGAACGCCGACCTGACGAGCGAGCAGGATGTGCTCACGGGTCTGGGGCATGGGGCCGTCCGCTGCGGAAACAACGAGGATTGCGCCGTCCATCTGTGCTGCACCGGTGATCATGTTCTTAACATAGTCAGCGTGGCCGGGGCAGTCAACGTGTGCATAGTGACGGTGATCGGTCTCGTATTCAACGTGAGCGGTGTTGATGGTTATACCACGGGCTTTCTCTTCGGGAGCCTTGTCGATTTCATCGTAACGCATTGCTGCAGCCTGGCCCTGCTGAGAGAGAGCCATGGTGATTGCAGCGGTGAGGGTGGTCTTGCCATGGTCAACGTGACCGATGGTGCCGATGTTTACATGGGGTTTGGTTCTTTCGAACTTCTGCTTTGCCATTGTGAATTCCTCCTGATGGATTTAATAGTTTATTCTCTCAAATAATTATATCCCAATTGCATCGCTTTTGCAATAAGGGGATGTCGGTGTATCACGGTGCTCCGACAGATATATTCTCGCAAAGTCGGGATTTTTCGGCGAGACCGGCTGAATAAGCCCTTTTGCCGCTGTCGGAAGCTCCGATGTTACTGGTAGATAATGCCAAGGATTTTGTCAACAAGGTTCTTGGCAACCTCTTCATAGTGGTCAAAATGCATTGTGAAGCTTCCGCGGCCCTGCGTTCTTGAACGCAGATCCGTTGCATAGCCGAACATTTCGCTGAGGGGACAAAGCGCATTGATGCACTGCTGACCTCCCGCGCGCATTTCAACCCCGTCGATTCTGCCGCGCCGCGCCGTGATGTTGCCCATAACATCGCCCAAGAACTCATCCGGAACGACAATTTCGCACTTCATGAACGGTTCAAGCAGCACGGAGCCGCCTTTTTCACACGCTTCGCGGAATGCGAGACTTCCCGCAATTTTGTATGCAAGTTCGCATGATTCAAGCTCGTTCACGCTGCCGTCAACAAGCTTTGCGGAAAAATCAACGACTTCGTATCCGCCAAGCGAACCGCTGCGCGATGCCTCGCGAATGCCGTCTTCAACAGCCTTAACGTATTCAGGCGGAAGCACGGAAGGCGGAACGGCGTTTTCGAACACAAACCCGCTGCCGGGCGCGCCGGGCGCAAACTCAACGGCACAGTGGCCGTAAACACCCTTGCCCGCATTCTGGCGGATGTAGCTGCCGACGGTGCGAACGGTTTTTGTGATGCTTTCGCGATATGCAACCTGCGGTTTGCCGACACGGCACTCGACTTTGAACTCACGAATGAGTCTGTCAACGATTATGTCAAGATGCAGCTCGCCCATGCCCGCAAGGATCGTTTGACCCGTTTCCTCGTCCGAATAGGAACGGAAAGTGGGATCCTCCTCTGCAAGCTTTGCAAGCGCATCGCTGAGTTTTTGCTGACCTGCCTTTGTTTTTGATTCGATGGCGATACGAATCACCGGCTCCGGAAAATCCATTGATTCCATGAGCAGCGGTTTGCCTTCGCTGCAAAGCGTTTCGCCCGTGACCGTCTCGCGAAGTCCGACAAATGCGGCAATATCGCCGGCATAGACTTCGTCAAGCTCGGTGCGGCTGTCCGCATGCATGAGCAAAAGCTTTGTGACACGTTCGCGCTTGCCCTTGTTTGCATTGTACACAACGGAACTCACTTTGAGCGAACCCGCATAAACTCTGCAAAACGCAAGCTTGCCGACAAATGAATCGGTAACGATTTTGAACGCCAGCGCAGCGAACGGTGCGGAATCATCCGCCGTGACCTCGATCGTTTTTTTGCCGTCCCTGCTCGTTGCCTCAATGGGAGGAATATCCAAGGGACTCGGCAGATAATCAACGATCGCGTCCATAAGGGGCTGAACGCCCTTGTTGCGATAAGATGAACCGCAGCAGGTCGGAACGGCGTTGTTGTTGATGGTTGCGGATCTTATGGCACTGCGGAGCAGATCCTCGGGGATGGGCTCACCCGCAAGGTAAAGCTCCATCAGTTCGTCGCTTTCATCGGCAACGGCTTCTATCAAAGCGGTGCGGCATTGCTCCGCTTTTTCAAGATACTCCGAAGGTATCGGCTCATTGCGAATGTCAAACCCGTCATCGTCGTAATAGACCTCTGCGCACATGCGCACAAGGTCGATAACGCCGCGGAAATCTGCTTCACTGCCGATAGGAAGCTGCAGCGCGACGGGGTTTGCTCCCAAACGCTCGCGCATCATGTCCATGACGTTAAAGAAATCAGCACCGACGATGTCCATTTTGTTGACATAGGCAATGCGGGGAACATGGTAGCGTTCCGCCTGATGCCAAACAGTCTCGCTCTGGGACTCAACGCCGCCCTTTGCACAGAATACCGCAACCGCACCGTCAAGCACGCGCAGGGAGCGTTCGACTTCAACAGTGAAATCAACATGCCCCGGTGTGTCAATGATGTTTATGCGGCAATCGTGCCAATAGGTGGTTGTTGCGGCGGAGGTGATGGTGATGCCGCGTTCGCGCTCCTGTTCCATGTAGTCCATGGTGGCTGCGCCCTCGTGAACTTCGCCCGCGCGGTGAATTTTGCCCGTATAGAGCAGAATGCGCTCGGTCGTTGTTGTTTTGCCCGCGTCAATATGAGCCATGATGCCGATGTTGCGCGTCATCTCAAGGGGTGTTTTGCGAGGCATTGCCGAATCCTCCTTTCCGCATTGTTGAAAATTTCCGAAATAAGTTTATGCAGTTTTTGGATTTTTAAACGAAATCCGAAAAACGGCAGCGGCTTTGATGTTTCCGAAAACGGAAAATCAGAACCTGAAGTGTGCGAAAGCCTTGTTCGCTTCTGCCATCTTGTGAACATCCTCTTTCTTTTTGAAAGCGGAGCCCTGCTGATTGCAGGCATCAAGAATTTCGCCGGCGAGCCTTTCCTGCATGGTGCGCTCGCTCCTTGCGCGTGCATAAAGCACGATCCAGCGCAGACCGAGAGTCTGGCGGCGTTCCGCACGGATTTCGAGGGGAACCTGATAGGTGGAACCGCCGATACGGCGAGCCTTGACTTCCAGAACGGGCATGACGTTGTTCATTGCTTCCTGGAATACTTCAAGAGGCTCACGGCCGGTCTTTTCACGAATGATATCGAAAGCACCGTAGCAGGCCTTCTGAGCCGTGCCGCGTTTGCCGTCGAGCATAACCTGGTTGATGAGCTTGGTTACGAGCTTGCCGCCGTAAATAGGATCATCAAGAACTTCCCTCTTGGGAACAAAACCTCTCCTGGGCATAGTTTACCTCCTTACTTCTTGGGACGCTTCGCGCCGTAACGGCTGCGAGCCTGCATACGCTTTGCAACGCCTGCGGTATCGAGTGCACCGCGGATGATGTGGTAGCGAACACCGGGAAGATCCTTAACCCTGCCGCCCCTGATAAGAACGACGGAGTGCTCCTGAAGGTTGTGACCGATGCCGGGGATGTAAGCGGTACCCTCGAGACCGTCGGTAAGGCGGATACGGGCAATCTTACGGAGTGCGGAGTTCGGCTTTTTGGGAGTCATGGTACGAACAGCGGTGCAAACGCCGCGGCGCTGAGGGCACTGCTTCAGAATCGGGGAATTGGACTTATATTCGACCTTTTCCCTGCTCTTTCTGACCAACTGGTTAATAGTGGGCATGAAAGTTTCTCCTTAACTAAAATAAAATTTTTATTTTTATATAAAGAAAACCCCTTGCAACCCCTTGAAAGGAGTATTTTCCATACAAAAATCGCATAGTATGTCAGCTTAAAAACACACTGAGCGTATTATATCATCCATTCAAGGCATTGTCAAGTATATTTACCCTTTTTTATTGAATTTTTTTGAAAAATCGGTCTCGTCAAATTATATTATTCCGAAATTCGGCTTCGGGCATAAAAATCGACTCGACAAACTTCTGCAACGCAGCGTCTGCGAGTCGATTGTGTTCCGTTACTCTTTCGGCGACGGCATCATTCTTCGGAACAATGCAGCAAGGCGCTCTGCCGCCGATTCACGCTTATTCTATTTTATGATAAACTCATATCCTGCGCCGATCGGTTCCGGATCCTGTGTTGAGTTTTCATCCGTCTGTTGCAGCGAAAACGTCGCCTGAGCAGCCGCTATTATCACCGTTTCTCCCTGCGGCGTCACAGCGTAAAATGCTCTGTCAATATCCGGCCCCTCAACAATCGTGCCGTTCGGGAAGGGGTGGATATTCTGAAACGCCTTTCGAACTTCATCTTCAATATTCAGGCTGTCGAATCTTGCGCTGTCCGCCTCCATCTTATCGAAAGAATCCAAATCCCCAAGGCTAAACGAAACAAGCATACCCCTTGAGTTGACGCGAACGGCGACATATGCCCTTGTTTCAATGCCGTTCAGTTTCCTGCAAAAAAAGTACTGGTAAAGATCCATTGCCGCGCCGCTCTCGTCTCCAAGAGGCACAACGCTCACCGTGGGCTCACCGCATTCTTCAAGGTTCACGAAGTTTGCGGCGCATTCCCTTGCAACCTCTTCGGCGCGTTCCCGCGCATTTCTCAACTCCGATGCCGCACTTTCTTTTTTATAGAAAGACTCTGTTTGGAAATTGATTCCAACAAGTTTCCCGTTTTCGGAATTAATCCCGAATTCATAACAGTTATCCCCCGTATAGTAATGCGTGATATATGAATTTCCCATTCTATACTCCGAGTCTCTGTATGTCCCTGTGTAAGTTTCTCCGCCATAGGTCACGGAAGCTTTTGCCGGCGCATCGGATGCTTTAAAGCTTGCCCCGCCCCATTGCGACATCAGCTCGCCCTCATAAACGGCTGTATCCGCGCTGTCCTTGCTTTGCAGTCCACCGTTTGCGGAGCTGAAAAGATAACATTTCGGCTGCGTTTTTTCCAAGTCTTGCGGTTGATTCACCGCTTGTTTTTCACTGCCTCCGGTGCAGGCAAAGGTGTTCAACACCAAAAGTGCGGCCAAAAGAATCATTGCGATTTTTTTCATATTCTTTCCTTCCTTTCTTACCAGTTCAGTGTTAATGTGCCGTCTCGCCGATAACGGCAAGTTGACTCATATTAAGCAGCATATCCGAGCAATCAACGTTCCTCGCTGCATAATACACATTTTTCCCGGATTGCATTGTTTTTTGTGCAAACCTATCGGCAAATTTATTGCAATCTGATACATCGGAACATCGAAATTTATAAGAACGCGTCTTGTTTCATAGGCGTCATCACAACCTGTACGGAGGTAGTCGTTCGCGTAATAGTTTGCGCTCGGGTATTTCTTTGAAATATACGTATCTTCGGAAAAGACGACGCGTTCATACAAGCCATCCGTCCGGAGATATGTTTCTGTGTTCGTGCCTCTCAACTCGCAAAGCTCCCGAACTATACCCGGCTCTGCAGGTTTCTCACCTGAAACACTCATCGGAATAAGCAACAACTGGAGCAATATTATCAATATCAAAAGATAAGATAAAGTTCTTTTTAACTTTCGCACAAGTTACCTCCTTTAATGCTGCATATTAAAATTTAAGTACACTGCATAGGGCCGAACTTTTGTTCTTTTATATGCTGTGTATCTTATGCTGATATTATACAGGATTTCAATATCGCTGTCAACGGTATTCCCAATGTTTTTTCGAAAAAAGCACGCATTTTCGAACGAATTTCTTTCAAACATATTTAATTCGCAAAATCGTCACTTTTCCGACACACAACAACAAAAGGCTCAATATCAACCCTCGGAAGAAAGAATCCGCCGTTGATATTGAGCCTTGCCTGTTTCCGGAACGTTGAGTACGTCTCGGCGATTAAGTTTTATTTCTTTTTGGAAGTTTCGGAACGAATATCGTCAAGCAGCTCTCTCTGCCCTCTTCCGGTCAGAATGCCGCTTTCAAGGGGTTTATCGGTGAAGGTATATCGAATGCCGTTTTCGCTCCCGTGAACAGGGAACCAACCCAGCTTTGTGAGCGCAGAAAGCTTTGCAATGCGGGAAGCACGGGTATTCATTCTGCGTTCAACACGCTTGGTGTAAGAGATCCGAAGCAAACTTTCGGCGATGATACCTATAAAAACAAACATCAGGAAAAACAGGAAGGGGATCGCTGCGCCGAACCGTGCAAGAGCTGCGCGAACAGGTTCGATTATCGTCAGCACAAGCCCCGCTGCCGCGAACACAACGCCGACAATTATCGGTACAAAATATGACTGCATGAGCAGACTGCGGCATTTGCGGCAGGCAGGAAGCTGCACGGGTATGAGCATGGCTGTGCTGCGCTTGTATTTTTTATTGCTTTTTTCATCCAAGTAGTCAACCGTCGGATGATCGTGCCCCATGCTGAGCTGCGCAAAAAACTCGGGCTTTCCCTTTTCACTGCCCTTGCAAAGCATACATTCGGGTTCATCAAGGAAACTTTCAATGCCGTCCTCCGGCAGAGCAGCGGCAATATAGCCTATATCCTCAATAAGAGCCTCCTGCTGCTCCGAATCAAGCTTTGAAGCGAAGCAGTCCGCACAGTTTTTCATGTTCAGCGCGGCGCAGTAGGGTGTGCCGTGAAGCTTGCACTCGGTTTTTGTATATAATTCAGCCATTTTTAAGCTTCCTTTCGAATAAACTTTTCCGAATACATTCTACCGCTTTTTTCCCCGCACGTCAAGCCCGCTCGGAGCGATTTAAAAGGAGTTTTTAACTGTTTGGTCTGCTGATATGCGAACGCAATATGCCTCGGATGATTCCTGGCATTTACGATAGATTTCGAAACCGCTCGGGCATTGCACGCGGCAAATGCAAACACGGCAGCCCTTGGCGGCAGTTTTCTGCCGTTTGTCGGGTGCCGTGTCTTCAACTGTAAAACTGTTCCGAATTAAGCTGCTGCACGAGTGGTCGGCTGCGGTGCTTATTCGGCATTGCCCGCTGCCGCCGGGTTATCGGACTCGGGCTTTACCTCAACTTCGACATTGCGATAACGTTTCATGCCGACGCCTGCGGGTATGAGCTTGCCGATGATGACATTCTCCTTCAGGCCGACCAACGGGTCAACCTTGCCCTTGATTGCAGCTTCGGTAAGCACGCGGGTCGTCTCCTGGAAGCTTGCAGCGGAGAGGAATGAGTCGGTTGCAAGCGATGCTTTGGTGATGCCGAGCAGCTTACGCTTTGCGGTTGCGGGAACGCCGCCCACCGCAACAACGCTGTCGTTCGTCTGTTCGAACTTGAAGATATCGATAAGCTCGCCGGGCAGCAGATCCGTGTCGCCCGAATCTTCGACCTGAACCTTGCGGAGCATCTGGCGAATGATAACTTCGATGTGCTTATCGGAAATTTCAACGCCCTGGCTGCGGTAAACAGCCTGAACTTCGCGGAGCATATAAGCCTGAACGCCCTTGACGCCCTTGATTTTGAGGATGTCATGCGGGTTGATTGAACCTTCGGTCAAAGTGTCGCCCGCTTCAACGAAATCGCCGGTTTCAACCTTGCGCTTTGAGCCGAACGGAATGAGATACTTCTCGATTTCGCCGTCCTCGCCGGAAATAATTGCTTCGGTCTTTTTGCCGTCCGTCTTGATTTCCACCGAACCGGAGAGTTCCGTGATAACCGCAAGACCCCTGGGCTTGCGTGCTTCGAAAATTTCCTCAACACGGGGAAGACCCTGAGTGATATCGTCGGCGGTTGCAACGCCGCCGGTGTGGAATGTACGCATGGTGAGCTGCGTACCGGGTTCGCCGATCGCCTGTGCTGCAATGATGCCGACGGCTTCGCCGATGGTAACGGGCTGTCCCGTTGCGCAGTTGCGGCCGTAGCACTTTGCGCAGACGCCGTGTTCGCTGCGGCAGGTGAAGACCGTGCGGCACTTGACGCCGGTGATGCCTGCTTTAACGATGCGGTCACGAATATCGAACGTTATCATTTCGTTTTTGCCGACGATGAGCTCGTTCGTTTCGGGATCGCGAACCTCCGCTGCGGTGAACCTGCCGAGAATACGGTCGCCGAGAGGTTCAAGGGGACGGTCGCCGTCGCCGATGGTTTCAAGAATCATGCCGTCAATCGCCATGCCGCGTTCCGCAAAGCAGTCCTCTTCGCGAACGATGACGTTATGGGAAACGTCAACAAGACGTCTTGTGAGGTAACCGGAGTCCGCGGTGCGGAGTGCGGTATCGGCAAGACCTTTGCGCGCACCGTGGGAACTGATGAAGAACTCAAGAACGGAGAGGCCTTCACGGAAGTTTGCACGAATCGGAACCTCGATGATCTGTCCGCGCGGGTCCGCCATGAGGCCGCGCATACCGGCAAGCTGACGAATCTGGTTGGTTGAACCGCGCGCACCGGAGTTTGCCATCATGAAGATGGGGTTAATCGGGCTGAGCCGCTTCATCAATGCGTCGGTAACAAGGCTTTCCGTTTCCTTCCAAACTTCGATGACCTTTTTGCGGCGGTTTTCTGCGGAAAGCAGACCCATGCGGTAAAGGTTGTCAATCTGTCCGCACTGTTCGTCGGCGGCTTCAAGGAAATTGTGCTTTTCCTCCGGAACGGTGATATCGCAGAAGCCGACAGTGACACCGCCGCGGGTGGAGTATTTGTAGCCGAGAGCCTTTATGCTGTCCGCAACTTCGCTTGTGACCGTGGGGCCGTGTTTGCGGAAGCAGTGGTCGATAATGTTGCCGAGATCCTTCTTTACAACAAGTTTATCAACCTCAAGCTTGAACATATCGTCCAGAGTCTCGCGCTTTACATAACCGAGATCCTGCGGTATTGCGTGGTTGAAGATGACCCTGCCGATTGAGGTGGATACGATCCTGCGGTAAATCTTGCCCTCAAACTCGCGTTCAAGGCGAATCTTTGCAAGCGCATGGAGCGAAAGCTCGCCCGTTTGATACGCCATGATCGCCTCGTTTTCGCTTGAGAACGCCTTTCCCTCGCCGTTGAACATGCGGATAAGGCGGGAATCGTCAAGATATTCGCGGAGGGCTTCCTCGTCAACCGCGGGAACCTCGCGGATTGCCCTTGCAACAAGATCCTCGATTATTGTCTTGCTGCGCAGCGCATAGACCCTGTGAATGACCTCATCGGTGACGTATTCATCAACAAAGCTGTTGTCCTTTATGATAGCCTTGAGCGTTGTGCGGATTTCGGAATCGTACAGCTCATCGCAGCGCATTGTGAGGTAGTAGCAGCCCATAACCATATCCTGTGAGGGGCTGACCACGGGCTTGCCGTCCTGCGGCTTGAGGATGTTGTTTGCCGCAAGCATAAGGAAGCGGGCTTCGGCCTGCGCTTCGACCGAAAGGGGAACGTGAACCGCCATCTGGTCGCCGTCAAAGTCCGCATTGTATGCGGTGCAGACAAGGGGATGAAGCTTTATCGCCCTGCCTTCAACCAGAACGGGTTCAAATGCCTGAATGCCGAGCCTGTGCAGCGTGGGTGCACGGTTGAGAAGAACGGGATGATCCTTGATAACATCTTCGAGAACATCCCAAACCTCGGGCTTCACGCGCTCAACCATGCGCTTTGCGGACTTGATATTGTGGGCATAGCCAAGCTCATTGAGCTTTTTCATGACAAAGGGCTTGAACAGCTCCAATGCCATCTCTTTGGGAAGACCGCACTGGTACATCTTGAGTTCGGGACCCACGACGATAACGGAACGGCCGGAATAGTCAACACGTTTGCCGAGCAGGTTCTGGCGGAAACGTCCCTGTTTGCCGCGCAGCATATCGGAAAGGGACTTCAGCGGGCGGTTGCCGGGACCCGTTACCGGGCGCCCGCGCCTGCCGTTGTCGATAAGTGCATCCACAGCTTCCTGAAGCATGCGCTTTTCGTTGCGAACAATGATGTCCGGCGCGCGCAGCTCAAGCAGCCTTTTAAGGCGGTTGTTGCGGTTGATGACCCTTCGGTAAAGGTCGTTAAGGTCGCTTGTCGCAAACCTTCCTCCGTCCAGCTGAACCATGGGGCGGATTTCCGGCGGAATAACCGGAACAACATCCATTATGATCCATTCGGGCTTGTTTCCGCTCTTTATGAAAGCTTCGATGACTTCAAGGCGTTTAATCGCATTCACGCGCTTCTGTCCGCCGGAATTTGCGATTTCTTCACGAAGCTCTTTTTCGGTTTTTTCAAGATCGAGCTGCTGCAAAAGCTCCTTTATGGCCTCTGCACCCATGCCCGCTTTGAAGCTCTTTGCGCCGTAATCACGCTGCGCCTGACGGTATTCAACATCGGTGAGCAGCTGCTTGTATTCAAGCGGGGTGTCACCGGGATCGGTAACGACGAATGCGACGAAGTAAAGTACCTTTTCAAGATTGCGGGGGGACATGTCCAGCAGCATCTTCATGCGGCACGGTATGCCTTTGAAGTACCAGATATGGGATACGGGAGCCGCAAGTTCGATATGGCCCATGCGCTCTCTGCGCACCTTTGCTCTCGTAACTTCAACACCGCACTTTTCGCAGACAACGCCCTTGTAGCGCACCTGCTTATATCGTCCGCAGTGGCATTCCCAGTCCTTCGTCGGTCCGAAAATACGTTCGCAGAAGAGGCCGTCCGCCTCGGGTTTAAGGCTCCTGTAGTTTATGGTTTCGGGTTTTTTAACTTCACCGTGGGACCATTCTCTGATCTTTTCGGGGGATGCAAGACCGATTCGGATTGCATCGAAATTTGTCAGTTCAAACAAGTTCTTATCTCCCTTCCGACTTTACTTTATTCCTCGTAGTTACCGTCGGCGTCCTCGAAGGTGAAGCCGTCGAATTCATCATGCTCGTCTTCCTCATAGCTGTCGTCGTCATCCTCACCGTCGTCGTCGCCGAAGTTAAAGTCATCGACATCATCGTCTCCGAGCATGCCGCCGGGTGCATCTTCATAACCGGCAATATTGACGCCCAACTCTCTTACATCGTCATCGTCCGTAAGCTCTCCGATAACGATTTCTTCATTATTTTCGGACAGAACCTTGATATCAAGACCAAGGGACTGCAATTCTTTGATAAGAACCTTAAAGCTCTCGGGAACGCCCGGCTCGGGAACGTTTTCGCCGTTGACAATGGCTTCGTAAGTTTTTACGCGGCCCACGACGTCATCGCTCTTGACGGTCAGGATCTCCTGAAGGGTGTTTGCCGCACCGTATGCTTCAAGTGCCCAGACTTCCATTTCGCCGAAACGCTGTCCGCCGAACTGTGCCTTGCCGCCGAGAGGCTGCTGAGTGACCAGTGAGTACGGACCCGTGCTTCTTGCATGGATCTTGTCGTCAACAAGGTGGTGCAGCTTAAGGTAGTACATATATCCGACGGAAACACGGTTCTCAAAGGGTTCACCGCTGCGGCCGTCGTAAAGCACGGTCTTTCCGTCCTCGTGTTTGTATGCCTCGCGGAATTTTTCACCGACAACGGGGTCGGAGTCCGCAAGTTCAATCAGCTTCAGCACATCGCCCGCAGTCATTTTCATAAGATCCTGCATGGATTTGTTGGACTTGTTTGACATTGCAAGCAGCATTTTGATATCGTCCTCGCCCGCGCCGTCAAGAACGGGAGTTGCGACCTTCATGTTAAGTCCCTTTGCGGCCTTGCCGAGATGCAGCTCGAGGATCTGGCCGATGTTCATACGCGACGGAACGCCCATCGGGTTCAGAACTATCTGAAGCGGAGTGCCGTCGGGCAGGAAGGGCATATCTTCTTCGGGAAGGATTCTTGAAATAACACCCTTGTTGCCGTGGCGGCCCGCCATCTTATCGCCGACGGAGATTTTGCGCTTCTGTGCAATATAAACGCGGACAAGTTCATGAACGCCGGGAGAGGGTTCGTCCTTGTTTTCGCGGCTGAAAATGCGAACGTCAACAACAACGCCGCCCTCGCCGTGCGGAACACGCAGGGAGGTGTCGCGAACCTCGCGCGCCTTTTCGCCGAAAATTGCCCTGAGCAGGCGTTCCTCCGCGGTGAGCTCCGTCTCGCCCTTGGGCGTGACTTTGCCGACAAGGATGTCGCCGGAATGAACCTCCGCACCGATTCGGATGATGCCGCGTTCGTCAAGATCCTTCAGTGCCTCTTCGCCGACGTTGGGGATATCGCGCGTGATCTCTTCCGCACCGAGCTGCTTTGTGTCGCGTGCCTCGGTTTCGTGTTCTTCGATATGGAGTGACGTGTAAACATCGTCGCGAACAAGCTGTTCGCTGATGAGAACTGCGTCCTCGTAGTTGTAGCCCTCCCAAGTCATGAACCCGATGAGAATGTTCTTGCCGAGAGCAATTTCGCCGTCCTTGGTGGATGCGCCGTCTGCAATGACCGCACCTTTTTCAAGATGTTCGCCGACATCGACAACGGGGCGCTGGTTGATGCAGGTGCCCTGGTTGGAGCGTTTGAACTTGATGAGGCGATAGGTATGCAGGCTTCTGTCGGAATCGGATTCAACAACGACTTTATCTGCCGAAACATGGCGAACAACGCCCGCTTCTTCGTTAAGAACAAGAACGCCGCTGTCGTATGCCGCCTTGTATTCCATGCCCGTGCCGACAGCCGGGGATTCGGTCACAAGCAGGGGAACCGCCTGACGCTGCATGTTGGAGCCCATCAGGGCGCGGTTTGCGTCGTCGTTTTCGAGGAAGGGAATCATTGCCGTTGCAACCGAAACGAGCTGCTTTGCGGAAACGTCCATATAGTCGATATCGGTGCTGCGCACCTCGATTATCTGATCCAGCCTGCGTGCAACGACACGCTCCTTTTCGAACCAAACTCTGCCGTCCTCGCCGCGGACGGTGGGTTCGTTTGCCTGGGCAATGATTTTGCCGTTTTCCTCGGTTGCGGTGAGGTAAACGATCTCGTCAAGGATGCAGTGGTTCTCCTTGTCGATTTTGCGGTAGGGAGCTTCGATGAAGCCGTATTTATTTATTCTTGCATAGGTTGCAAGGGAGTTGATAAGGCCGATGTTTGGGCCTTCGGGCGTCTCGATAGGGCACATTCTGCCGTAATGAGAATAGTGAACGTCGCGAACTTCGAATGTTGCACGGTCGCGGTTCAAACCGCCGGGGCCGAGAGCGGAAAGCCTGCGCTTATGGGTCAGCTCCGCAAGCGGGTTCGTCTGATCCATGAACTGGGACAGCTGGGACGAACCGAAAAACTCTTTGACGGCCG
>ULWT01014247.1_pt1 | contig 13417 bp, 8 predicted proteins | sample 1960611 | NCBI WGS metagenome assembly ULWT01 (sample SAMEA4835819, study PRJEB28245) | human gut metagenome | biome: gut microbiome; material: fecal sample | place: Denmark | collected 2008
TTGGGAAATGCACCGCACTGCCGAATACGGTATTGCCGCACACTGGATGTATAAAGAGGGCAGAACACGGCAGGATGAGCTGGACACAAAGCTTGCGTGGCTGCGGCAGCTTGTTGACTATGATTCCGATGCAAACTCAACAAAGGAATACGTTGACAACGTTCGACACGATTTTTTCTCCGACTATGTTTTTGTTCTGACTCCGAACGGCGAGATTATCGACCTGCCTCTGGGCTCAACGCCCGTTGATTTTGCTTACCGTATTCATTCGAACGTCGGCAACCACACACAGCACGCAAAAGTCAACGGTGCGCTTGTGAAGCTTGACTGCAAGCTTAAAACCCACGATGTTGTTGAAATCATTACGAACCCGCAGGCAACGCCGAGCCGCGACTGGCTTAACTTTGTAAAAACATCCCAAGCCAAAGCAAAAATCAAACAATGGTTCAAAAAGGCGAATCGTGAAGAAAATATTGTCCGCGGCAAAGAAATGCTTGCCGATGCCGCAAGGCGACAGGGGCAGAAGCTTGCCGACCTTACGAAGGCCGAATTGTGCAAACCTCTGTTGAAACGCTTCTCCATGAACGAAATGGATGATATTTATGCGGCCATAGGCTACGGCGGAATCACAACCGGGCAGGCATTGCATAAACTGATGGAAGCCCGGCGAAAAGTTCAGCGCGAGGAAGAGCTTGCACGCAAACTTGAAGAGCAGGAACACGCTCCCGCAAAAAGTTTTGACGCAAACGGAAGAGCCGTCATTGTCAAAGGCGAGGCCAACATGGTTGTTCGCTTTGCGCAATGCTGTTCTCCCCTGCCCGGCGATGAAATTTTCGGATATATCACGCGCGGCAGAGGTGTTTCGATTCACAGCAGAAGCTGCCCGAATGCCGCAGCACTGCTTGCCGATGCGGACAGGATAATCGATGTTTCATGGGCGGACGGCGAAAGTGCAAAATTCCCCGTAACAATTCATATCGTCGCTTCGGAACGCGTCGGGCTGCTGATGGATATTTCACAGATGCTGATGAACATGAAAATCAACATCAATCTTGTCAACGCAAAGCCTGTTGATGACGGCACAATGATCGAAGCCACCATGGGGTTTCAGGTCCAAAACGCCGAGCATCTCGACAGCATTATAAAAAATCTTATGAAAATTAACGGTGTAAAATCCGTTTCAAGGGTGAGATCCGTATGAGAGCCGTTGTTCAAAGAGTCCGCCGCGCAAGCGTTTCCGTCGCCGGCGAATGTGTCGGCAAAATCGAAAGAGGGTTGCTTTTGCTTATCGGCATAGAACCTTCCGATGCGCAGAGCGACATTGACTATATCGTTAAAAAATGCACTCAACTCCGCATTTTTGAAGATGCAGACGGCAAGATGAACCTTTCCGCCGGTGAACTCGGGTATGAAATTCTGCTGATTTCACAGTTCACGCTTTTCGGCGATGCCCGTAAAGGCAACCGCCCGAGTTTCAGTGCTGCCGCTCGTCCCGAAACGGCGATCCCCGTCTACGAAAAGCTCATCGACGCTTTTCGCACTCAGCTGCACACCGAAACGGGTATTTTCGGCGCGGATATGCAGGTTGAGCTTGTCAACGACGGTCCGGTCACGATCCTGCTGGACAGCAAAAAAACGTTTTAATTTCGCTATATTCAGTCTATGTTTAAAAAGGAGAAAAGCCGCATGAAAATTCTTTGTGTCCCAACCGGTCCGCTTTCCGTAAATACCTATATCGTTTTTAACGAATCCGCCGAAACGCCTTCAAATTCCGAAAGGATTCCCTGTGTTGTTATCGATCCGGCGAATTCGCACAAGGTGGTTGAAGTTCTAAATCAAAACAACCTGCACTGCACCCATATTCTGCTGACGCACGGTCATTTTGATCACACAATGGGTGTTGCGGAATTGAAATCGCATGAAAACGCGCTTGTTGCAATTCACGAAGCGGATGCGGGCGCACTTGCAGGCGGAAAAGCAAGCCTTGCCTACCTCGGCGGTGCGCTTGTGAAGCCCTGCAAAGTGGACATCATCCTCCACGGCGGCGAATGCTTCACCGCTGCCGGTATTGAATTCAGCGTTCTGCACACCCCGGGGCATACCAAGGGCGGCGTATGCTATGTTATCGAAAAAGAACGTGTGATTTTTTCCGGCGACACGCTTTTCCGTCTCAGCGTGGGAAGAACCGATCTTGACGGCGGTGACAATGATGCACTTTACAACTCCCTGCTCCTGCTGACAGGCAGGCTGAAAGGCGATTACCGCGTATTCCCCGGCCACATGGGTGAAACAACTTTGGATTTCGAACGGAAACACAATCCGTATCTGCGCGGCGGCGGAAACCAAGACTATTGACGGAAAATACAGAAAATGCCGCAGCTGCATTAAAGAGGCAAACAATATGTTTTTATTCACAAACAGACAGGATTTTTTTAACGATATATGCGAAGAAATACGGCTTTTTCTGCCCGGTGAGGAGATTGCTCCCGTTTTGTCCCCCGCTGAAATTCACGCAGCGGATGCGGGCGAAAAGACGCTGAGTGTTGTGCTTTCAAACGACGGAACGGATTTTATTGCCGAAGCCGCCCTTGTTTCGAACGGTCGGGAGCATTCATACTCATGCCGAACGCCCTTTCGCAATGATGATTCAATTATTGAAAAGCGTTTCGCAAAACGCTGCATTAAAATCGCTGTCTTCCGCGCAATGCGAAAGGCATATCCCGATGCGCACCTCCCGTGGGGCTCTCTGACGGGTATACGCCCGACGCGCCTGCTGCGCGAGCTTCAGCACAGCTGCGGTCCTGCCGAAGCCAAAAGCATGATGCTGAACGATTTTGACGTCACGCCGCAGAAATTTGCACTTGCGGAGCGGATAGTTTCCGTTCAGGAACCGATTTTTGCTTCCGTGCGGAAAAACGATGTTGATGTTTATATCGGCATTCCGTTCTGCCGCACACGCTGCCTGTACTGCTCTTTTGCTTCACGGCTCCGCACGGCAAAGACGGACATGCAGCCCTATCTTGCCGCACTGAAGACGGATATTGCAAACGGTGCGCAAATGGTTCGCGAACTCGGGCTGAATATTCGTGCGCTGTATCTCGGCGGCGGAACGCCCACCGTGCTGACCGCAGACGAGCTGCGCGATCTTTTGGATTTTGCAGAGGAGGCCTATAATATTGCACCCGGCACGGAGTTCACGGTTGAAGCCGGACGGCCGGATACGATAACAGCTGAAAAGCTTCGCATCATCAAGCAGCGCGGCGCAACGCGCATATCCGTAAATCCGCAAACGATGTGCGATAAAACATTGCATCTTGTCGGCCGCGATCACACATCCGAGGATATCAAGGCGTGTTTCAACCTTGCGCGGGATATCGGTTTTGATTCAATCAACATGGATCTTATCGCCGGTTTGCCGGGCGAAACGGCAGCTGACATGCAGCATTCCGTAAATGCACTCGTTGAGCTTTCTCCGGAGTGTCTGACAGTTCACACGCTTGCAATAAAGCGTTCTTCCCGTCTGCGTGAAAATCTTTCCGAATACGCTCTTCCCGATGTTTCGGAAGTTGAAAAAATGACCGAAATCGGTGCGCTCGGTGCCGAAGAAACGGGTATGCTTCCTTATTATATGTACCGTCAAAAATACATGGCGGGCAACATGGAAAACGTCGGCTATGCAAAACCCGGCAGCATCTGCATCTACAACATCGATATGATGGAGGATTCGCTGAGTATCATTGCTCACGGTGCGGGCGCAATGAACAAACGCGTTTTCCCGAGCGGCGGAAGAATCGAACGCGTCCCGAACCCCAAGGATATTGAAACATATATTTCAAAACTGCAAAAAACTCATGCCGACAGGCTTGCACTCTTTTGCAATGAATGAATGCAGCGGACAGCGTTCCGCATCACCCGAAACCGTCAGATGCGGAACGTATTGATTTATTAATATTTCATTTCAATTATATAAGAACTTTTGTGATTTTAAATTCTTTTGTCACAGTTGCCAGTATTTTCTCTTAACAGATTGTATATATTCATTTTATACTCAAAAAAATGTTGAAATTCATATGGTCTTGCGGTATAAGGTATGCGAGCGAGCGGGATAATACTTGGCTCTGTGCGTTTTCCCGTCTCCCATTCACTCGGTTGTGCGTTTCGGCTCGGTCAGCAACGCGCGCTGAATAGCCTGAATCTACGGACTATATTCACACCCCAAATTCTCTCAATTCAGTGTTAGTTTTGCCCCTTTCCGGCGCCGCCGTTTTCCCGCAGTGCTGCGGCAATGCCTTCGGGCTGCTGCGGTTCATATAAAGTTTGTTTTTTATTTTTAAAATATTCAGGAGGTTTTTCAATGAAGAACATCAAAAAGCTGCTCTCTCTGCTGCTTTGCGGAATCATGCTTTTCGGCATGTTCCCCGCATCCCTCTTTGCAGCGGACGGAGACACGGGCGACGGTTCCGGAACCATATCCGAAACGTTCGTTCCCGAAATCACATGGAAGAGAACGTTCGAATACGAACATCGCCATGACACTGCTGAAAATCAGCATACAGATCTCGGCGGACTTTATGCGGGCGATAAAACAGCTTATCTTTCAACGGAATCCAAAACGGAAAACAGTGTAACCACATATAAAAATAAGGTTCATTGGGACTGGGCAGCTCTTTCCGGACATTTCAACGAACGGGCGGAGGTTGACAATTCCAATCACAAAGTTTGGGACTACGGCTATACCGACGTTCAGTACGCCGATCCCATAACGGATTCCATCGAAAACCCCATCAACAAAGACAAAACAATCGGCAGCATCGGCATCATCCCCTATGCCCCGGGCGCGGAGCAGCAGCAGATTTTTGCCGCAACCTGGAACAACAGGGTTGCCGAGGCTTTTACCGCTACCAAACTTGACGGAATTAACATTACCCCATCGAGTAGCTATATTTCGGTAGCGCAGGGTGCAATGGATATCGGCTACGACAAACAAAGTTCCTCCACCGGCGAATTCTCCGGAAAGTCCTATACGGCACGCCGTTTCTCCGGTTCTTTCGTATGGCCGGAGGGCTACACCCTTTCCGACTCCATCGAACTCGTCTCCAAAAACGATTCCTACTATCAGGAGATTTATGACGCAATCAACAACAACGAAAATCTTAAAGCAGCTTTCGGCGGCAAAAGGGTCGTTGCAATCAACGACGACATGTTCGTTTTTGTTTATAAGGACGGCACGGAACTGACCGCCACTAATTACTCCGATTACCTTGCGTTCTTTGCGGGAACGGCGGGCAAAGGCGTTTGGTCCTGGATCAATAGCCAACCTCAGAATTACAACTGGGGCGATGAATGGAACGTTACCGAACCTGCAACCTACGGCGATAAATACGCGGCAAAGGCATTCAACAGGATTCTGCCGAACCTTGATACCGCGGGCGCCGACAGAAGCAACTCAAGGCTTTCCGCATTCCTGTCCGGCACGGATAAAACCGACTCAACGGAAGCAACCGCCGGTATGATGGCGCTTTCCGATTACTGGTATTCCTTCATGGACGGCAACGCAATTTCCACCGTTCTGAACAACAAATACGGCGAAACCGGCATCCATGAGGGCGACACCGTTCATATCGACATTTACTGCATCGATATGGACAAGGTCGGCGGTATGGACGAGCTTGAAATCAGGCTCACAAGGCAGAAGCCCACAACTTCAAGCGTTACCGTCAGGTATTGGCTGAACGCAGTCGGTGAAACAACCGACGGAAACTATCTCGGTTCAACCACAATGACCGGTCAGGAAATCGGTTCTCTGATCACGCTTGCAAACGGTACGGATGTTAACCAGCTTAACCATAAGCGTGCTGCGGCGATCACGAAGAACAACGGCGGCGATGTTTCGGACGGCAGTCAGCAGGCACCCGTTCCGTTTACCGTCAAGGAGAATTCCGAAGAAAACATCATCGATGTTGTTTATCTCCCCGCCGGTGCGCAGATCGTGCATTTTTATGCGGGTAACAAAACCTATGCCTATACCGGACAGCCCTTCACGGTTTCCGATGTGACAATCAAACAGGGCAGCTATGCGGACATTATTGTTGCAGATTCTGTCAACACAGCAACGCAGCAGCTCAATGAACCCACTCAATACTGGTGGCAAGCCAACTATGCTAAAAGGTTTACAGCAACGGAGACCCAAACCCTCCCCGGTATTTATCCCGTGACCTTCAGCCAAACGCCGATAATTGTTAATGACCAGAATTCCAATCAGCATTTGACCAACTACACGGTTTACACCCATCCGGGTTCGCTTACCATCACCTACGCTCCCGCAGCTGCCGTGTTCGTTTATGACTTCGGTGTTCAAAACAGCTACTCCGGACTTTTGAACGATGTTGAAAAGAGCGCAGCGGAAATTAAGGTTCTTGACTCTTCAAAGACCTATGTTTCCTATGATAAATCCACAAACGCCCTGCTTTACACTCCGCAGAGCGTGAACAGCGGTGAAACCATTGACCTTGCGCTTGTCTTCGCAGGCGGCTATCAGGTCAAAAAATCCATCACCTTCCTTCCCGCCACAAATGTTCTTTACGAAGAGAACTTTATGACCAACGGCGGGACGCACGGCGAATGGATACCCGAAGGCACAAACAACACCGCGACCGTTGTTAGGGACAACGAAAACAGCGTTTACGGCTATGCCGATGCATACAAAGGCTTTGCCACCTACAGCAACGGCGGCGCACTGAAAGCAACCCTCGATTTGAACGGCGGCAAACGCGCCTACACGACCGATGCCGTTGAATTCAGTTTCAGCGGAACGGGTTTTGACATTATTTCCGAATGCGGCACAGATACGGGACTTCTTCTCGTTGCACTGTCCAAGGAAGACAAGCCGTTCAAGGTTTATATCGTTGACACCTATTTCTGCGGCGATAACAGTATTGGCGGCAATCCCATTATCACGGGCCCCGGCATCCTTGATTATCAGGTTCCCGTTGTTCGCGCAATGAATCTTGAACGCGCAGATTACAGCGTTCGAATCCTCGGCTACCTCACCAATACCGCCGGTGCGATCGTCGGCCCTGCAAGCCCGACACCTTGGGACGGCGGCGAAACCGGTGCGGAAGGCAGTACGCGCGGAGCGAACGGCATTGACACGAACCGAATCCTGCGCGAAGCGGGACTGAAGGAATTCATCGGCTGCGAAGTCGAAACCTCCTTCATGGACGAAAACAGCGTTCTTAACGGCGACACGGGCATTGCGGCAAAGAACAGTCAGAACAGGACTTTCGGCAAGCGCGATACAGCTGCGCAGAGAGCAAACGTTCATCTCGATGCGTTCCGCGTTTATAAGCCCCTTGAGAGTGAAGTAAATTATGCCGATAACGAAAAGGGTCTTAAGTACGCTCCCGTTTATGACTATGTTAAGAACAGCGCGAACTCGATCGGATCTGAAATTCTTCCCAATTCCATGGTCTATGTTGAATATGACGGAGACACCGGCATTGCAAACATCGCGAAATATCAGGATCGCGGCCCGCAGAACGAGGTCTATCTCACCAACGGTAATTATATCGGATTTGCCCTCGAAGGCTACACTGAGGGTGACACCGTTATGATCAGCGCGAAAGCGGTTGCGGGTGATCCCGTGCTCGGTTATCTCGATACAAATGCTATCGGAGACAAAATAATCTCTTCCGGCATGAAGATGACCGAAATGTACTATGATGTTACGGCTTACGTACGTCAGTACGACACGACGAAGTATATGCTTGTTCTCGGCAATATTGCCGATGCAGCTGCGGAAACAAGATCCATCCTGTCCGTCAGCGGCATTAAGCTTGCAAAAGACATCACCCCCGCCACAAGCACACAGATTGCGGCAGATATCGCAAGCCTTGTTACCCTTGCATATCAGCCCGTTGAAGAACCCGTGTTCACGCCCGAAAGGTTCGAACTCCGCTACAGCGGCCGCGCACTTGCCGGTTGGTTCACAAGAATCAGTGTTAAAACATCCACGGATGTTGACCATGTCAGCGTTTACAGGCTTGCGGACGACGGTTCACTTGTTCCCGTACGCGAGAACATGCGCCCGATGAACAGCCTGTTCACCTATTTCGGCTGGATGGATTACTACGCCTTCAGCCTCACCGTTCGCGCTCCGCGCCGCGGAATGACGGATACATATTACATCTTTGCCTATGATGCAAACGGCGTTGCGAGTGAGCCCGCAATTGCTTCCATCACCGGCAGATAAGGAGAATACCCGTGAAAAAAACTTATGTAAAGCCCGAACTTGATGTTATCGAGTTTGACCTCGGAGAAGCGATTGCAGCCTCTCAATGCGTTGCACAAATGTATAACCACGCCAAGGAGAACTGCGACCTGCTTCCCCCGTTTGACAATCTCTTTTCCAATATACCTCCCGCAACGCTGTTCGACGACGTAGAAAAATGCGAATATCCCGTTGAGGGCTACTGCTACTTTACAGCGAACGACACAATGGTATTTGCGTCCTAACACCACCCACCGACGCGTCTGCGCGCAATGCGCGCAGACGCGTTTTGAAGTTTTTGAGATGAAAAAGCATTTTTTCTATCGTTTTCGTTTTGCGGGCAAAGTTTTCGAGATTCATTCGGAAGCGCAGCTTGATGTTGATGCGCGAAGTGCGTTGTTTTGGGAGACTGAATACTTTGAAAGCTCCGAAACCGCGGACTGCGTAATTCAAGTTCGGCGGGCCGAACCGCCTGCCGCCTGCGGAAAACTTGTTTATGAAAACGCATTCTTCAGGCTGTTTGAAAGCGGCGAAGGCTTTTTGCAGCAAACGCTTGACAGAGCCGCGCTTGAGCGCGGGGAAAAGCGCTCAATGCTTGCTTCCCGCTTCGGCGGCGCGTTGAGCGAAAGCGCACTTGATGTTAATGCGTTCAACATTGATAACGCGCTTAATATCGAAGTTTTTCTTCCGAAGGATTTTCCGCAGGAACAGGAGTGTATGCAGCAGATTTGGCAGAGCATCAACCTGCCCTTCCAGCTGCTGCAAAGGGGCGTTTTCACCCTGCATTCCGCAGCGGTTCAAACCCGATTCGGAGCAATACTTTTTTGCGGGCGTTCCGGAATCGGAAAATCCACGCAGGCGAATCTTTGGAAGGAGTATGAAAACGCTTTGATTCTCAACGGGGATCGATGCGCTGTCGGCTTTGTTGACGGCGCGGCAAATGCTTTCGGACTGCCGTTTTGCGGCACAAGCGGCATTTGCTTAAACTTTTCTCTGCCGATTGCCGCAATTATTTCGCTCGGACAGGCTCCGGAAAACAGAATCACCCGCCTTTCGGGTGTTCGCGCTTTGAGGGCAATTATGAGCAATATTGTCGGGCTTTACGGCGGAGCGATGCGCGAAAGCCATGCGGAACTCTTTTTCCGCGCGGCAGAGTGCATTCCCATTTTTGAGCTGCACTGCACGGCGGACTTCCGCGCGGTTCGGTTGCTGAAAGAAACACTGGAAGGAGGTGAAAGAAGTGAAATATGCGGAGTATGTGAACAGGCTTTTTGCAAAGAGCGCAAAAAGGGGCATTCCGCTTTCCGGAACGTTTGAGCTTACGGCGCGCTGCAATCTCCGCTGCCGCATGTGCTATATCCATCGCGAAGAAAATGACGGCGAAATCAAAACGGACGAATTTTCCTCGGAGGAATGGCTGAACATTGCAAAGGAAGCGCAGCAATGCGGCATGTTGTTTTTGCTGCTGACCGGAGGCGAGCCTTTTATTCGGCCCGATTTTGAAGAAATCTATCGCCGATGCCGTGAACTCGGCATTATCGTTTCAATAAACACAAACGGAACGATGATCGGCGAAAAACAGGTCGAATTGCTCCGAAAGCTCCCGCCGCAGAGGGTGAATATCACGCTTTACGGAGCATCCGAAGCAACCTATGAAAAACTTTGCCGCAGCGGCAGTGCTTTTGAAAGAGCCTACCGTGCGGTTGCAATGCTCACGGAAGCTGGTGTTCCCGTCAAGATCAACTATTCTGTAACACCGTACAATATTGGAGATCTTGACGCTGTTGAACGCTTTGCAAATGAGCATAATCTGCCGCTGCAGGCGGCAACGTATATGTTCCCGCCCGTCCGTGCGGATGAGAACTCCGAAATTTCTCCCTGTAAAATCGGCGAATGCGAAACCTGCGAAAGGTTCACGCCGGAGGAATCCGCTGCCGCAAGGTGGGCGCACGAGCTGCGAACGCTTGACCCGGCGATTATTGAAAAACGTGCGGAAGCTGTTGCACTCAACACGGATATTCCGCCTGCCGAGACGGAGTGCGGCGATATTCCGACGGAGCGTATACGCTGTCGTGCGGGAGCTGCGGCGTTTTGGATCACATACAACGGGCAGCTTCGCCCCTGCGGAATGATGCGCGAACCGTCCGCTTCGCTGAAAGAACGCGGATTTTCTGCCGCATGGAACGACATTCGGGCAATGCGCGAAAACATCATGGTTCCGGCAAAATGCACCGCTTGCCGTTTTCGCAATATCTGTGAAGCTTGTCCCGCCGTTTGTTTTGCCGAAAACGAGCGATTCGATGCAGAACCGACCTTTATGTGCAAAAAAATGGACGCATATACACGGCTTGCAGCAGAATATCACAAAAGAAGATAATTACGGAGGGAGCTTATGCAAATAAGCAAAAATTACGTTTTAAGAACAATTGCCGGAGACAACCTTTTGGTGCCGCTTGGGGGAAGCAGCACGGAAACAAAGGGAATGATTTTGCTTAATGAAATGTCGTTGTTTGTTTATGAGTCAATTCAAAAAGGACAAACGGAGGATGAAATCCTTTCGCGCATTCTTGATGAATATGATGTTGAGATCCCTCAGGCAGCGGCTGATTTGGGCGAAATTATCTCCGAGTTCACGAAACTGGGCATAATTAAGTGATTTAAACCGGGCTTTACCGCATCATTACGGTTTAAATTTGTTTAAGCAATCCATCAGTCTATTATTGAAAGGAAAATAATATGAGGGTAAATACGATAAAAAAAATCATCGCTGCAATTCTCGCCGCAGTGTTATGCTTCGGCGTTCTGCCGTCACGGAGCTTTTTCAACACTCTTTCCGCCGTTGTTAAGGCTGCGAACGCGGATTCGCTAAACGAGGCCTATGCGGACGGCACTTCGCTGATGCCTATCGGCCCGGCATTCACGGTTGACACGCTGCTCAGCTGGGAACCGACAAACGATCCGGATTCCGACTACTCAAGATCCGTTGTTCCCCTTGCAGACAGATACACGGGATTCACGGTCAACGACTATGCAAACCCCGATGCTAAACTCATGGTTTGCTCCCTTGCAAACTCCAAACACGATGCAACAAACGCACAGGGACAGGAAAGCTTTTCAAGCTATGCCTTTAACTACTGGCAGTACGCAACCTCCTTTGTGTACTGGTCCGGTTCAAAACGGGGGCAAGTCGTTGTGCCGACAGGTGAATTCACCGATGCGGCGCATACAAACGGCGTTCCCGTCATGGGCACGATTTTCTTCGACTGGGGCGGCAATTCCTCCGTTGTGGAGAACTTTGTTCGCAATTACAGAAGCGTCGCGGACAAGCTGATTGAAGTTATGGAATATTACGGCTTCGACGGTTATTTCTTCAATGAAGAAACCGCCGTCGACTACACAACCGCCGGTAATCTCAGAAGCATGATAGCATATATGCGTCAGCAAAGGCCGAACATGCTTATCGGCTGGTACGATTCAATCACCGACAGCGGCAATCTCAGCTATCAGGATGCCGTTAACGGCAGCAACAGCGGCTGGGTTTCCGCAGGCGTTAACGAGTTCTTTATGAACTACAATTGGACGACTCAAGATGTCAACACGACCGTTTCCACCATGCAGAACCTCGGCAAAAGCCAATACGAGGCCTTTGCGGGGCTTGATGTTCAGCAGAACTGCATGAACACATATTTCAGCTCAAATTATCTGCTCAACAACAGCAACAAATTGAAGCTCTCTCTTGCTCTTTACTGCCCGAACTCCACAATGGGTCTTTCCGGTGACGGTGCGGATTTCCACGAGGTTGAACGTCAATTCTATGTCAACGGCGGCGACCCCAGAAGCACTTCCTCAAGCGGCTGGGCGGGTATGTCAAGGTTCTTTGCCGACCACACGACGATCATTTCTGCGCCGTTTGTAACCAACTTCAACTCCGGCCACGGAAAGGCTTTCTATATTGACGGCGTCAAATCCCGCGATGCGGAATGGAGCTATCAGTCCGTTCAGGATGTTATGCCCACATGGACATGGATCATCGATTCCAACGGACAAAAGCTCAGCGGCGCATACGACTTTGAAGACGCATACAACGGCGGTTCTTCAATCAAATTCTACGGTTCGCTGACGGCAAACAAGCCCAATAATATCATGCTTTACAGCACGAATCTTGACATCAACGGCAGCACAAATATTGCCGTGACCGCCAAGAACGACAGGGGGCTGATGAAACTTGTTGCCTATTACGGCGACAGCAGCACTTCAAGCTATGCAAATTGCCAAAAAGCAACTTTTGCCCTTGACGCAAGCAGCGGCGGCTGGACAACAAGCAACGTTTCCCTCACTTCCCTCAGCGGCAAAAAGCTCTATGCGATCGGCTTTGAAATCGGCGGCACAAGCAATGTTTCCGACTATCAGGTCAACATCGGCAGGCTTGCCGTCACCGATTCCGAAGCGGCGGCTGCAAGCGCAAGCAATGCAAGGCTTGAAGAAATCATTTATCTCGATGCATACACCGCCGAAGCGCGCATCAAGTGGAACGGCAATAACGCCTCCTCCTACGAGATTTACAGGCTCAATGCGGACGGCACAAGAACACTTATAATGGAAACGCCCAACACCGCGTATTATATTCCGAACCTTGTCCGCAACGATGACCAGGCCGATGTTACCATCGAAGTCGTTCCCGTAAACGCAAACGGTGTTCGCGGCGAAAGCTCCCGTTTCACAATCGATTGGCCCTATGAAAACGGCGATACCGAAAAGCTGAGCGATGTTACCGTTCCCGTAAACATCTGCCCCTTGGCCGAAGTCACCGGCTATTCCGCACAGAATGACGGCGAACCTGCATGGAAGGCCATTGACGGAACAAGCGAAAACGGTTCCAAATGGTGCGCCACTAATGCGCGGAGCGGCTGGATGACGATAAAACTCGACCAACCGCGAACCATCAAACGAATTCGAATTGAACACGCCGAATACGGCGGCGAGGCTCAGGACATGAACACAATTGCTTTTTCCGTTCAGTACAAAAGCGGAAACAATTGGGTAACGGTATACAGCACAAACAGCAACAGTTCGGCTGTCACCGATGAACTGATCACACCCGTCACCGCACAGGAATGGAGACTCTATATCTCCAACAGCGGCTCGTCC
>ULWT01000761.1_pt1 | contig 13345 bp, 8 predicted proteins | sample 1960611 | NCBI WGS metagenome assembly ULWT01 (sample SAMEA4835819, study PRJEB28245) | human gut metagenome | biome: gut microbiome; material: fecal sample | place: Denmark | collected 2008
GTCACGATGCAGACTGTATGCTGCGCCGCCTGCGATTGCAAGTACGATGATTCCAACAATAACTGTTCCCATAACACACCAATCCTTTCTGATACAAATACAAATTTTTCCATTTTACAAAAAGGGTCTGCATCAGCAGATTGTTGATACAGACCCTTTTCCCTATTCATACATTATTTTGCAAATGCTTTCTTTTTCATATCGACTTTTAATGTATCGCTTTCCCTGTAAGGTCTTACTAACAGATAAATAAAACCGGCTACAAAAAGAAGTGCGATAATCAATCCAACTACATGGATATTTCCCGTAAATACAGAACCAATCTGATAGATACAGAATGCTACAATATATGCAAGAACTGTCTGATATCCGATTGCAAACCAGAACCACTTTGTGTTGTTCATTTCTCTCTTAATCGCACCCATTGCTGCGAAGCAAGGAGCACAAAGAAGATTGAATACTAAGAAACCGTAAGCGGCAATCGGTACGATACTTGCACCGAGCTGTCCCCAGATTTCTGCACCGTCTTCTGCAACTTCTGCAAAACCAAAGAGGATACCAAATGTTGCTACTACATTTTCCTTTGCAATCAGACCTGTAATAGCTGCTACTGCCATCTTCCAGTTGCCCCATCCAAGTGGTGCAAAGATTGGTGCAATAACACTACCGATTGCTGCAAGGATACTGCTGTCAAGCTGTTCAGCTTCAAGCATACCGAATGAGCCGTCTGCCCATCCAAAGTTCATTAAGAACCATAACACGATTGTTGAAAGAAGAATAATTGTACCTGCCTTCTTGATGAATGACCATCCTCTTTCCCACATGCTGCGCAGTACATTTTCAACAGTCGGCATATGATATGCCGGTAATTCCATAACGAATGGTGCCGGTTCTCCTGCAAACATCTTTGTCTTCTTTAAGATGATACCTGAGCAGATGATTGCGGCAATACCTACAAAGTATGCGCTCCATGCTACCCAGCCTGCATTGTCAAAGAACGCGCCTGCGATTAAAGCAATGATTGGAAGCTTTGCACCGCAAGGAATAAATGTTGTTGTCATAATGGTCATCTTACGGTCTCTGTCGTTTTCAATAGTTCTTGAAGCCATGACACCCGGAACACCGCAGCCGCTGCCGATTAACATTGGAATGAAGGACTTTCCTGAAAGACCAAACTTACGGAAAATTCTATCCATGATAAAGGCAACACGTGCCATATATCCGCATGATTCCAAGAATGCAAGGAAAATAAATAATACAAGCATCTGTGGTACGAAACCTAATACCGCACCGACACCGGCTACAATACCGTCAAGGATTAATCCTGAAAGCCAGTCAGCACAGCCGATTGCATCCAGTCCGTTACCGATTAATACCGGAATACCAGGTACCCATACACCATAGTCAGCCGGGTCCGGTTCCTCCTGCTCCAAAGCTGTTTCAAATGTTGCTACATTCACATTTACGAGTTCTTCGTCCTCGTCTTCTCCTGCAATGTTAACCTCTGTTGTAAGAGATTTGATTGCACTGTTTGATGTAAATGCCTTGATTGCTGCATCGACATCTGCTTCCTGCGCATCTTCGTCATCATAAACTTCTGTAAATTCTTTTGTGACATCCGGTGCTTTTTCTTCTGCTGCTTCTAAGAAGCCCTTGATTTCAGCATCATATGGAGCATATTCATCAGCTGCATCGTTGTAAGCAGATGTACCGATTCCGAATAAATGCCAGCCATCGCCGAACACACCGTCATTTGCCCAGTCTGTAGCCCATGAACCGACTGTTGTTACAGAAATATAGTAAACAAGGAACATTACCGCTGCAAAGATTGGAAGGGCTGCCCATCTGTTTGTTACAACCTTATCAATCTTATCGGATACAGAGCCGCCTTCTGATTTCTTGCTCTTTGTACAGCAGTCATGAATGATGGATGAAATGTACTGGTATCTTTCATTGGTAATGATACTTTCCGTATCATCATCAAATTCATCCTCTAACTTCTGTACCTCTGCGGATACATCCGGTACGGACTTCATCATATCTTTAATCTTATCATCTTTTTCGATTAACTTAATGGCAAAGAAACGCTTCTGTTCGTCTGCCACATCGCTTCCGATTTTTGCTTCCACTGCTGAAATCGCCGCTTCTACGCTGTCTGCAAATGAATGTGCAATTGTTACAGTTGCTGCTTTCTTTGCTAAATCAACAGCTTTGTCTGCCGCTTCCTTAATACCTGTTCCCTTTAACGCTGAAATTGCTACAACCGGGCAGCCAAGCTTTTCTGAAAGCTTATCTAAATGAATCTTATCTCCGTTCTTTTCAAGAATATCCATCATGTTGACAGCCATGATGACCGGGATTCCCAGTTCCATTAACTGTGTGGAAAGATACAGGTTTCTTTCAATATTCGTACCATCTACGATATTTAAGATGGCATCCGGTCTTTCACCTACCAGATAATTTCTAGCCACAACTTCTTCCAGTGTGTATGGAGATAATGAGTAAATACCTGGTAAATCCATGATGGTTACATCGCTGTGTCCCTTTAGTTTTCCTTCTTTTTTCTCTACTGTAACACCAGGCCAGTTACCTACGAACTGATTCGAACCGGTCAGTGCATTAAACAGTGTCGTCTTACCGCAGTTTGGGTTACCTGCAAGTGCAATTTTAATCGACATTTCAATGCTTCCTTTCATATAACTTATTTTTGTTAGCGTTTTCTAACCCCTATGTAAAAAAAATTTCTGTCTATCACCCCGCAAGAAAATTATGCTTCCACTTCAATCATTTCCGCATCGGCTTTTCTTAACGATAGCTCATATCCTCTTACTGTTACTTCTACAGGATCTCCTAAAGGTGCAACCTTGCGTACATACACATCGACACCTTTTGTAATGCCCATATCCATAATTCGTCTTTTTACAGGGCCTTCACCGTGAAGTCTTTTTACCTTCACCGTCTGGCCGCAAGCTGTTTCCTTCAGCGTTTTCATAACTCTGTTCCTTCTTTCCTCATGAAATGTTTTCTATATAAGCATGACTAAACCATAATTTTGTTTGCCATGTCCTTACCGATTGCGACTCTGGAATCTTTTACATTGACTATCATATTGCCATTTATCTCAGATACTACAGTAACTTCCCCACCGGTCACAAATCCAAGATTTTCCAAAAACTTGCGGACTTCTTCCTTTCCGCCAATCTTTCTAATAATATTTGTTTCCCCCGCTTTAACCATTGATAACGGCATCATTGCAGCTCCTTTCTTGTGTATCATAAATAACTTTTGATAGTTCTTTCCTACTCTCGTTAGTATATGCTAACGTTCATTAGAAGTCAAGAACTTTTTGAGAAATTTTCTTAATTACTTGTCCGGTACTTTCTAACCCCTATCTGTTTCCTCAAGCTTTACCGCACTGTATAAAACAACGGCATCGCTGAATTTACGCGGATTATACCCGGTCAGCTGCGCAATGCCTGTGTAATCGCCGACTGTATCATAAACAGATTATTCGGATTGTAACGCACATTCAGCCGTACAATGACCACCCGGCACAGCGCATCCCCTGATAAGCCGTTTTCGTCGATAAAATTAATATTCTGGCTGCACACATCTTTTACCGTATCGACAATGTGCTGTGCTGCTTCTTTACTGATAATTTTCATGTTATAATAACATCATCAAAAACACGCGTGATACAAAACCCAAACCAAATGATAAATAAGTTGAAAGATTGTGAGGTTGATTTTATGAAAGCAGTAATTGCAATTGATTCTTTTAAAGGAAGCTTATCTTCCTTTGAAGCGGGAAACAGCGCCGCAGAGGGTATCCGCCGCGTCTATCCAGATGCACGGATTGAAGTCCGTCCACTGGCAGACGGCGGCGAAGGAACAGTCGAGGCACTGACTCTCGGCTGTGCCGGACAGCTTACCGGTGTTACCGTTACCGGACCGCTCGGCAGACCTGTATCCTGCCAGTACGGTATTGTTGGCAGCACAAAAACCGCTATTATTGAAATGTCCGGTGCTGCCGGTATTACACTTATTCCCGACAAGGAACGCAACCCGCTCTATACAACGACCTACGGTGTCGGCGAAGTTATCCGTGATGCGATTGCAAAAGGCTGCCGTCACTTTATTGTTGGTATCGGCGGCAGTGCCACCAATGACGGCGGTGCCGGTATGTTACAGGCGCTCGGTTTCGGACTGCTTGACAAAAACGGCAATCCAATTCCTTTCGGCGCTATGGGGCTTAAAGTTCTTGATAAAATTACCACTGACAATGTCCTGCCGGAATTAAAAGACTGTACCTTCCGCATCGCCTGTGATGTAACCAATACTCTGTGCGGTGAACAGGGATGCAGTGCTATTTTCGGTCCGCAGAAAGGTGCTACACCGACCATGATTCTGCAAATGGATAAATGGCTGGCTTACTATGCCACACTGGCACGGGAAATTTTCCCGCACGCCAATCCGAAAGCGGCAGGAAGCGGCGCTGCCGGTGGACTTGGCTTTGCCTTTATGACCTTTTTAAACGGCACGCTTGAATCCGGAATTAAGATTGTTCTTGAAGAAACCCGGTTAAGTGATTATATCAAAGATGCAGATATTGTCGTAACCGGAGAAGGCCGGTTAGACGGTCAGACGGTTATGGGAAAAGCCCCGATTGGTGTCGCAAAGATTGCCAAACAATATGATAAGCCGGTACTTGCTTTTTCAGGCTGTGTCACAAAAGATGCCACTGCCTGCAACCGCGAAGGCATTGATGCCTTTTTCCCGGTTTTAAGAAGTGTTGTATCCTTAGAAGAAGCTATGAATCCTGCCAATACCCATCAGAATATGGCTGACACCGTAGAGCAGGTATTCCGTACTATCCGGGCATTTTCATCATTATAGAGAAAAATTGGAGCTTTGATTGGGCTCGTGATTGCAATTATTTTAATTATTAAGAAAGTCCACCCTGCATATAGTCTTATTCTCGGTGCGTTAATCGGCGGTGGCGGACTGACAAGTACGGTTGTATCTATTCTTATTTACATTTTATAGTTGTAATAAGCACAACACTATGGGCTTCCGTTCAAGCCCCCGCATAAAGATAGCTGAAATACCAAAAGCCGCAGAAGCATATGCCCCTGCGGCTTTCATCTATACAGAACTGTTTATTCTGTCTATACTTTTGCGCCAGATAATTTACTAAATCTGTATTTTTATTCATTAAAATGTTCTTCCAGCTTCTTAGAAGACTCCTTTAAACTGTCAATTGAACCGGAAAGCTTCATGACATAATCCGTCTGATTGACAATATTATTGCCGATTTCCGCAACCATTGAAGCATTTTCTTCAGAAGTTGCAGCTACGGTATCCAGTTCTTCCTGAATATCGTCAAACTGTCTTTTGACCTCACCGATAACATCGTATTCTTCTTTGACAACCACTGTTGCAGATTCTGCGGAGTTGTTAACCGTATCGAGCTTACCGATTAAATCTTCAATCTGTACGGAACTGTTCTTTGCCGCATCAGCACCTGCTGAAATCTTGTCTACCACACCATTGACGGTTTCTGTCAGTGTCAGAATAATTTCTTTGATACTGTCTGCCGATTTCCGGCTGTCTTCTGAAAGAACACGGATCTGGTCTGCAACCACCGCAAATCCTTTTCCATGTTCACCGGCTCTTGCGGCTTCGATTGAAGCATTTAAAGACAGAAGATTTGTCTGTCCCGCAATTGCATTAATATCATTTAAAATGCCTGTAATCGTATTCATCTGTTCTAACAATCCTGCCGTGGCATCACTTGCCTGACCGACCGTTTCAGACATTTCAAGCATCGATTTCTGAACTGTCTTTGCTTCTTTATTACCGTCATTGACTGCCTGTGTCACTTCTGCAAAGCTCTGCTCCAGCTGCTGTGCATAGTCATAATTTTTATCAATCTGTTCTTTGGCTGTATTGAGTTTCTCACTAACTGTCTGAATCGCACGGCTGGATTCATCCACAACCTGCTCCATCTGTTCTGCGGATGTCTTAACAGACTGTGCATGGGAAGTCACTTCTTCTACCTGTGTGCCACATTCAACAATTTCCCTGTTCAGATTAAAAGCAATCCGGTTGGCAACTGCTGTATTTTCCTGTACCTGGCAGAGTGCCGCTTCTGCCTGCCTTGTCTTTTTCTCCCCAAATTTTGTCCCAAGATATAAAAGCACTGCACTTGCTGCAAATAAACAAATTTTTGAAATTGCACCAACAAATGCCTGATCAATAATCTTAACATTAATAAACAGACAGGCAACACATGTCGCCGTAAACGGAATCGCATAATACTTGATAATTTTCTTATCAAAATACCGCGCTGCCATACTTAATGTGATAAAATTTGCCAGAAATGCAATTCTATTACCATTCACCAAGCCTGAATAAATCAATACTGCATAAGACGGGCATAAAACAATGACCAATGCTTTGGCAAAATCGCTGATTTTCAAAAAATTCGCAACAGCTACAATGACCAGCGTTGCTACCAACACACCACAGCCCTTAATAGACTTTGCCGACATTCCATAAGACATAATCGTTGTTACTGACAATGCTAAAACACATGCCAGAATCACCAGCAGATTCGCCTTGTGTACTCTTTCCATAACCTTCTCCTACCTTTCGTATTTTAATTTTAATTTTAATCCGGTCACATTATTTAAGTAATTTTAATTATGCCACATTACCGTGTAAAAGTAAATAATATCAGCAATTGTTCCTGTTTTTATACCAAAACAACGGTCTTCTGAGTCCTTACATTCCGTTTCTGTCCCTTCGTTCTTTTAAAATTCGTGCATTCTCTTCTACCTTAGTCTTTCCTAGCGGATATAAAAACCACAAAGACAGTGCAAGTAAAACAAATCCTGCTGCCGGTACAATACACGTAATCGTATAAATGCCGTTTACAACCTTTTCGTCATATGCCGTTGCCGTACTATAGCCAATCACTGACAGCAAAACACCGACAAGCCCTGATGATGCCGCCTGTCCCAACTTTCTTGCAAAGGAGTACACCGCATAAATTGTTCCGTCCGGGCGCTGTCCGGTACGCACCTGTGTATCGTCAATGACATCTGTAATCATCGCCCAGCACACCAGATTAAACATTGCCAGTCCGATATAGGAAATGCCGTAAAAAATAAGCCACACATACACATTTTTTGTATGCACAAAATATACCGCTATCAATGCCGCCGCACCGATAAGCGATCCGGCCGCCGACATTTCCCTTTTCCCGACCCGCTCCGCCAGCCGCACCGTAAAGGCAGACAGCACCAGCGTGACCACCGTTCCGATCAGTGAAGCCAGCGAAAGTCCTTTGACATCACCGAAATAATTCGGATAAATGTATGCACCCATATTGGATAACGACAACTGGGAAAGCAGTAACAGCAGTGCACTTACAACAATTCCGATGAGCGCACGATTCTGAATCAGACTGCCAACCAGCCCCATAAATGAGAATTTCTGCTTTGTTGTTTCTGCTTTTACGCGCTCCGTTACCATAAAATAACACAACAGATAACAGATAACTGAACCTACAGAACACCAGAATGCTGCAATGCTCATACGCGTACCGGAAAGCACGGCGTTCCCGTTTTCATCGGTGTAATAAACCACTAACGGCAGTACAACACCAATAACCGTTGCCGCAAGCGTAGCACCGATTGTCCTCCAGTTCGATAGCGCCGTTCTGTCTTTTGGCTCTGCCGAAATTGCCGATGCCATCGAACCATATGGAATATTAATTGCCGTATAAAACACACTGCCCCAGAGCAGATACGTAAAAAACATCCAGATAATCTTAAATGTCATCGGCATTTCTGCAAACCACGAAGCATACATTAAAAATGAAGATACTGCCACCGGTCCGCACATTCTTAATAGCCACGGTGCAAATTTGCCTTTTTTATTTCCGCGGCTTCTATCCGCAATCTGCCCCATCGTCACATCCGTGAACGCATCAAGCAGCCGCGCTGCCATCATCATCGTACCAACGACTGCCGCCGATACGCCCATCACATCCGTATAAAATTTTAACAAAAACATAGACGATAATATAAATGCAAAGTCATTGCCAAAATCGCCAAACATATACCCAAGCTTATCCGCCATACCAAATTTTCTTTTCATAAAGCTCCTCCATTTTAACATCACAATTTCAGTATGGCGGATTCTTAAAAAAATATACAAAAAAGCTGTCAGGCAAAATGTTTGGCACATCTGCTTTTTGCATAAAAACGCCTCACCGTTGTCACTTGACTTCGGCTTATTTTATGCAAAAAGCAGATAATATACATTTCTGTATCTGACAGCTTTCTATTCTATATTTTTGTATTCCTAAATTGTGCGTGTTAAAGCGCCGTTTTTGCCCCATTTGCAGCCTTCCGTACAGGTAAAGTCCGCAAATCCACAGCGGGCGCATGGTTTCCCGCTTTCTGTGATGTCTTTTAAACGTTTCTTATTGGCAGTGGACAAATTATCTGCATTCTTACCAAATTTCTGTGTGAGCTGTTCTGTAATGCGCATAATTTCAAGCTGCGCCCTGCCGCACATTCTCTCTTTGCTTTTTAATACAAAATCTTCAAACAAGCCCTGTTCCGTAACGGATACAAGTGTTCCCTGCGGATATATTTCCTTAATGCTTCGCATATCCGAAAGCCACTGTTCCTCTAACGGTGTTCCCCGAAGAATTTCCGGTACGTAAAAACCATATTCTTCTGCATCGTCCCCGCTGAAATGAATTTTTACGCGCAGGGTTCTGTGGCGCTGTTCCTGTGCTACCTGTGCAAAGGAAGCAAGGAATTTTGCCGTATAGACATCACCAAAATATTCACAGTTGTCGTTATCGTCCTCCCCATAAGCCTGTACCGGCATAAAGCGGAAGGCTTCATTTTTATTGTCATGGAAATTCTGTTTTCCGCCGACAACTAAAAGTAACTGCTCCTCTAAGGATTCCAGTTCGTCATGCAGTCTTTTATTAAAGCCGCCGGATAATTTCTCCAGATTTTTCTTCATCTGCTCTGTCCAGTCCAGCACATAGAAAATGTTACGGAACGGCAGGGAATAGACCATTGCAGTCGGACAAAAAACAGAAATCATATATCTTGCATTTTCATAGGCAAGCTTGTCCACTTCCTTTTCATCAAATTTTCCCGGATACACCTCACAAATCCGTTCTAATACCAGTGTATGCCACTTTTCATAGAACTCCCGTTCTTTTTCGGTCTGCGGCTGCATTTTGGTGTATCTTGCACTTTTTTCTGATGTATTGGATACACCGATAGAATTTAACAACATGGCAATGATTTTCGGACATTGGATTTCCATTGTCACCATGCAGTGCTGGAATACCGAATGATGTCCGCGTTCCGCCGTGCCTTCTGCTCTCTTTACCGCACGTTCCACCGGCTGGGTACGAATCGTCTGGTACCCTTCCTTTGCATAGCACGTACCGGCAAACTTGCCGCTTAAAATTGTCAGTTCTGTATTCATCTGCTCAGGAATTACATCATTACATTCCGTCGTTGCAGCAATCGTCTGAATTGTTGTCATATTCTTCTCCTTTTCTTGCGCCCTTTTATCGCAATCCAGCGATGAGCAATTCGCACGGGCGATTTCTCATCTGAATTCATTCAGTTCTGCGATAAAAGTATTTTGTGATGCCCGCAGCACAAAATGCCATGTGAAGCGCCTTAAATTTAAGGGTGCTTCACATTACTCCATTCTTGAAATTTAAAAAATCTTTCTCTATAATAATACTGAAATCATTCTCATCTGTCATGTATTTTTTATAAATACATACTTATTTTAAAATATTTGGAGGCAGTTATCTATGGAAAATTTTACTTATTATACACCGACAAAGGTTGTTTTCGGCAAAGGCACTGAAAATCAGACCGGTGCGCTGGTTAAAGAACAGCACTGCAAAAAGGTTTTAATTCACTACGGAAGCGGCAGTGTTGTCCGCTCCGGTCTGCTCGACCGCATTAAGACATCCCTTGACGAAGCAGCGGTTTCTTACGTAGAACTGGGCGGCGTTGTTCCAAATCCGCGCCTTTCCCTTGTTTATGAAGGTATTGAACTCTGTAAAAAAGAAAATGTAGATTTTATTCTTGCTGTCGGCGGCGGCAGTGTCATTGACTCTGCGAAAGCCATCGGTTACGGTGTCTACAACGGCGGCGATGTCTGGGATTTTTATGATTTTAAACGTCAGGCAGAAGGCTGTCTTCCAATCGGCGCAGTGCTTACCATTGCTGCTGCCGGAAGTGAAATGAGCGGTTCTTCTGTTATCACCAAAGAAGACGGTCAGATTAAACGCGGCTACAGCAGTAATTTCAGCCGTGCCCGCTTTGCCGTTATGAATCCGGAGCTGACCATGACACTCCCGCCATATCAGACGGCAAGTGGCTGTGTTGACATTTTAATGCACACCATGGAACGCTATTTTAACCAGTGTGACAATATGGAACTGACAGACGGTATCAGTGAATCTTTAATGCGCACCGTTATGAAAAATGCAAAGATTTTAAAAGACGAACCTGATAATTATGATGCGCGTGCAGAAGTCATGTGGGCCGGCAGTCTTTCCCACAACGGACTGACCGGCTGCGGCACGGACGGCGGTGACTGGGCAACCCATAAAATGGAGCATGAAGTCGGCGGTCTGTTTGACGTGGCACACGGTGCCGGACTCGCCGCTTTGTGGGGCAGCTGGGCAAGATTTGTACTGGATGCCCGTCCTGCCCGCTTTGCGCAGTTTGCCACACATGTCTTAGGCGTAACCGCCGGTGCAGATGATACGGAAACCGCTTTAAAAGGCATAAAAGCCATGGAAGACTTTTATCATTCCATTGACATGCCGGTTTCATTATCCGAACTCGGCGTTACCCCGACACCGGAGCAGATTCGCACTATGGCTGAAAAATGTGACATTTCCACCCACCACAATGCCGGAAAAGTAAAACACCTGTCTGTTGAAGACATGGTTGCTATTTATACAACCGCTTTATAATGCTACCGGGGCAAAGCCCACAGCTATAAGTTTTAACATCATACAGCAAAAGGCAGGAACACAAGCTATGCGGTGTCCCTGCCTTTTAATTATACAATTTTCTGCTCTTTATTTTTCAAGTTTCTTTTTCTTTATAACAAGGCATCCTGCAAAACCTGCTGCAGCTGCCATCAGAATTACATAGAACCACATTGCAAAAGAATCTCCTGTCTTTACGCCTGTATCTGTATGATCTGATACTGCTCCGCCATTCTGACTGTTGTTCTGATTATTGCTGTTCTGGTCTGCGTTATTCTGTCCACCATTATTCTGGTTGCCACCGTTCTGGTTTCCGTTATTCTGTCCACCGTTGTTCTGATTGCCACCATTCTGGTTTCCGTTATTCTGTCCACCGTTGTTCTGATTGCCACCATTCTGGTTTCCGTTATTCTGTCCACCGTTGTTCTGATTGCCACCATTCTGGTTTCCGTTATTCTGTCCACCATTATTCTGGTTGTCATCACCGGTGTTTGAATTGTCGTTATCCTTGACTACTGTTTCATCCACAATTACATAATTGCTAAAATGAGCCACTGTAAATGTCATTTTACCATCTGCATAAACTGCATTTACATCTTCCATGCTTCCATCCTCTGCAACATAGAATACTTTTGCTTTTGCAGAGTCATAACCATTTGGAACTGAAATCGTAACTGTAACTGTTCCATCCGGCTGAACGACATTTCCTTCTGTATCCAGCAGTCTGATATCCAGCAGTGAGAACTTCTTATTGTCAAAAGATTTCTTTACTGCATCATATGCATTTCCTTCTCCCAATGCTGTTACTTTCAGCTGGCTTCCTGATGGAATTACACCTGCATCTGCCTTTACTGCAACCGCTATATTTGCACCGGAAGCATCTGTTACAACAGAATCCGACTCATATCTGGCACTCAGTGTTGTGCTGATGCCCTCTACGGTCCAGTTAAAGCCTGCCATCTTATCATATGTTCCCATAGTCTGTGCGGCTTTCCACCATGTATCGCCTGCCTGAATTGTAAATGTATGGTCTTTTGTTAAATCAAGACCTGTTACTGTATAAGTTGTTTCAGCCGTTGTATAATCGCCGTTTACCGGATTGAAGTCCTTACCTTCCGGTACAACCGGTGTTCCGTCAACATATACACGGTATCCGCCGACTGCGGTATCATCTGTTGCTGCTGCCCATGTAAGAACAACATCGTTATCCTTTACTTCTGCCGTTACTTTTGCATTTTCTGCAAATACCGGTGCTTTGTAATCATAGCTGCCAAGTGTTGTAATCTGTGCCTGTGGGTACTTGTATTCAACCCCTGCATCTGTAAATGCAACGATTTCAACTGTATTTTCTGTACCCGGTGTCAGTCTGCCAATCTGCTTTGATACGGTTTCTGCCGTTGCAAATTTCGGAATCTGATAATTATAAACTGTATTGACAAGCTTTCCGTTTGCGTAAATCTTATAACCTCTGATTCTTGCATCACTTGAACTGATTGCTGTCCATGTTCCCTGTGCATGTGTATAAACTGCACTTGCAAGTTCTGATGTCACATTTTCCGGTGCTTCAATATCTGCTGTATCTTTTTCACCGTCTACAGTAACCGTTACTTCGCCGAGTAATGTTTTATTCTGTCCTGTAACACTCATGCTGTTTGCATTGTCACCTTTTTCACTTACATATACTTTAAATGTATAAGTTACACCGGATGATAATCTGTCCATAATGGTTTCTGTTCCTGTAATACCATCTGTAATATCAACCTTTTCACCATCTACATAAGTATCTACACCGTAGAATACTTCTTCTGCTCCATTCTCAACCGCATTCCATGAAAGCTTTACCTGACGTCCGTCAGAAGCCTTGGCGATCTGTGCCTGTACTGCTGTCTGCGCTGCTGTACCGGCTGTCTTTGTAGCAAATGTAATCTTTAAAATATTTGCTGTTGCGCCGTTTGCATAAATGTAATAGGTCTTTCCAGCCTGTACCTGTGCAGTTAATGTTTCATATTTTGCTGCTGTATCCTTTTCATTGGTATTCTGATAGTCTACAACAACTTTACCATCTGAATCCACTACATAAAATCTCTTGGTTGCAAGCGTCTTCTGGTCAATGCTTAATACGCCGTCTTCTGCAGCTTCATATGTAAGGAAGCATCCGGATACCGGAATTGTTCCCTTAGACTGTGTTTTACCGTCTGAATCCATTGCCTTCGTCTTACCGGCTGCAACATATTCTGTTCCGACCTGCCATACAGCACCTTCACCTGTTGTATCGGCTTTT
>ULWT01001023.1_pt1 | contig 13312 bp, 11 predicted proteins | sample 1960611 | NCBI WGS metagenome assembly ULWT01 (sample SAMEA4835819, study PRJEB28245) | human gut metagenome | biome: gut microbiome; material: fecal sample | place: Denmark | collected 2008
CGTACCGTTTATGCGTTGCATACTGCCGCCGAGCGCGTAAATCGCCCCGCTTAAAAAGTCCAGAATACGTTGTCCGTCTTCATCGCCGATCCCTGCAAACTCCACTATTGCGGGCTCATGCATGCGAAGATGGTCGATAAGCGACTGAACGTCGCCGTAATTTTTGGGAGAATACAAAACTACGTTGCCGATGGGCACGCTTTGAAGCGCGGGATTTTGCGGTTGCGGCGCGGCGTATTGCGGCGCAGGCTGTTGCGGCGGCACGAATTGTCCCGTCGGCTGAGTCCTGACGGGTTGTCCGATGGGAGGTAAAGCGCGGTTGAGTCTTTCTTCTGTGGAACGGGACACGTTGCGACGCGTATCGTCGCCGCGGTCAAAGTATCCGCCGCCGCCCGACGAGTATCGTCTGTCGAAGTTATTCCCGGTGCGGTCGTAATCGCTACGACGGTCGTAATCGCCACGACGGTCGTAATCGTCGCGGCGGTCGTATCCGTCCCTATCCGAACCTCTTCTGTTGTTTCCGAAAAAATCAGCCATTCGTAATTACCTCTCGTTCCCCGAATAACGCCCTGCCGAGTCGCACGATATTCGCCCCGTATTTTACGGCGACGTCGTAATCGTTGCTCATGCCGGCGGAAAGATACCGTATATCCGCATTATCGAGTCTTGTCTGTTTTAGTGTATCATATAACTTACTTAATTGCAAATAAAATGCGTCAAGCGCTTCTTTTTCGACGTTTGGAAGCACGCTCATCAGCCCTTTCAGGCGGACGAAGGGATATTTATCGACTTCTTTTGCAAAATCAATGACTTCCGCGGGGGCGACGCCGCCCTTCTTTTCTTCACCGCCGATATTGACTTCGATTAGAATATCCTGCACTTTCCCGTGCTTTTTCGCCTGACGGTCGATTTCCTGCAACAAACTAAGCCTATCGACGGAGTGTATAAGTTCCACCTTGTCAATGATGTATTTCACCTTGTTGGTTTGCAACTGTCCGATAAAATGCCAGCGGACGTCGGGCGTGTATTTTTCCAGAAGTTCCTGCACGCGGTTTTCGCCGAAAATTTTCACGTCGGTGTTGTCCCTTACAAACAGTATTCTTTCAAGGGGCATAGTTTTGGACGCACCGATAACCAGCACGTCCTTTATACTTCTTCCCGATTCTTCAAGGGCCGTTTCAAGGCGGCTCATCGCGTTTTTATAATTTTCAATGACTTTGTCTTCGTTTACCATATCCCATATGGTAACACCGCCCGATAAAGTTTGTCAAGCGTCGTTTTATCTTTCGTCGGACGCGCATTCTTCGGGGGACGTCGCGCCGCACTCTGCGTCAAAAGTCGAAATCCTGCTTATCGACACTTCATAGGCGGTTTTCACGACAATATCGCCGTCGACGTTTTTCTGGTATTCCCTGCTTTGTATGCGCCCCGACACGGTGATTTTATCGCCCACTTCCAAACTTCCCGCAAAGCGCGCGTTCCTGCCCCACGCAATGCACGGGATATAGTCGGATTTGTTGTAGGCGCGGTTGACCGCGATAAGCACGTCGCATATTTCGCGCTTGAACGGAGTCGTGCGATATACGGTGGGCTTGCAAACGTAGCCCGTAAGTTCAATGATGTTGGGATTTCTTTCTTCGTCGTCGTCCGCAATCTCCCTTGTGAACACCGTCAGCATAAGTCGGCTTTTTCCGTTTTCGTACTTGTTGTAACTTCTGAATTGCCCGTCGACGGACAGCGTGTCGCCGACGCGGATTTCGTTGTCGATCATCAGCCTTTCCGAAAGAGTAACCGGTATGACGTCTTCCTGCTCGGACATTCTTTTTACCGCAAGCATTACTTCGTAAAACCCTTCGCCCATCACCTCGTGAGTGAATACGGGATTCGTGATCACCTTTCCCGAAAGGAAAACTTTGTTGTTGATTTGTACGTCTGACATAATTTTCTCCATATTTGTGTTTTATTTTTTGCGTTGTATCCCGTTATTGTCGATTGTGAAGTTTTCACGAAGTACAAGTTCGTCAATCGACACCGCCTTGTATCCGTCCGCTTTCAGCCGCGGCAGTATTATTTTCAGCGCGTCCAGAACGTGGTCGCTGTTGTTGTGGAAAAGTATTATCGCGCCGTTTTTCAGTTTCGGAATTACCCGCGCCGCAATCTGTTCGCCCGAAAGCCCTTTCCAATCCAGGCTGTCGATGCTCCACTGCACGCCAACCATATTCTTTTCGTTCACTACGCTTAAAAGTTTGTTGTCGTATTCCCCGAAAGGCGGACGGAAATATGCGGGCGTTTTTCCCGTCAGATTTTTTATCCGTTCGTTTACGCTGTCGATTTCCTTAGATATTTCGTCTTTCGAAATCTTGCTCATGTGCAGATGGTTGTTGCTGTGATTGCCGATTTCAAGCCCGGATTCTGCGATAAACTTCGTTTCTTCGGGATATTTGTCAATCCAGAACCCGACAAGGAAGAACGTGCCGTCCGCGTCGTACTTTTTCAGAAGGTCGATAATTCCTCGGGTTTTGTCCGCGCCCCACGCCGCGTCGAAAGTCAGCGCGACCACCTTTTCGTCGGTTTCCACCGAGTACACCGGGACAAGCCTTTTTTCGGCGGCAAGATAGACGGGCGCAACCCCGCCGACAGCCGTCATCGCAACGAGAAATACCGTAATTATCGCAACGATAACCGCCTTAAAGACGTCGTTCTTTTTCACGACAATAAACATCTTTGACCTCATCATAAATTATTTCCGACGACCGCGCGAAAGTGTTTTTCGTGCTTTTTGTCGGATTTTGGGGATTTTTTGCACAAAAAAAATACCCTGATTTAGGGTATTTGAAAAATCTCTCGGTTATGACCTTATTACTTAAAATACTTCACGCCGCTTTCAAAAATCTTTGCGTCCCACTCGCCCGGGACGTTTTCGTAAAGGTTGTCTGAAACCCTTGAAAACCGCGTCGCGCGCCCGTAAATCCTGCCGTCGGGACTGAATATACCCTCGATGGCTTCCGCGCTGCCGCCCGGGTTATAAGGCGTTTCCATCGTTGCATTGTCGTTAAGGTCGATATATTGCGCTGCAACCTGACCTTTGACGATAAGCGCGTCGGACAAAGCCTTGCTTATTACAAACCTTCCGTCTTTTTCGCTTGTCTGCACCTTGAACACGTCGCCCGTTTTCACGCCGTTGAACCACGGCGAAAGATTGCTTGAAATCCTCACGCGCCTTATTCCGCACGTCTTTTTCGCGCCGACGTTTTCGGAAAGTGCCGCTTGTACGTTTTTAATATCGGTGAATTTTCCGTACGGCAAAAGCCCCGTTTTAAGCAGCAGCTTAAATCCCTGCCCGACGCCCAGAATCAGCCCGTCGCGCGACAACAATTCTTCAACCGCCGCCTTGATTTCGTCGCGCATAAACAACGCGTTAAACAACAAATTTCCGTCGTTCAACACAAGAATCTGGCAATTTTTCAGCGTTTTTGAAAATTCTTCGACAGATTTTGTAAATTCTTTTTCATCGTTATTTCTGATGACGACCTGCTCCGTACGCGCCCCCGCGCTCCTGAACCGCCTTGCGATTTCCTTATCAATCGCTGTGTCGAAAATCGGCATAAAAACTTTCGGACGTGATACGGGGAATCCGCAAGTTTTCTTTTTTGTGAAACTTATCCCAAGGTTTTTCGTGTAGCCTTCAGAATACGCCTCGGTCGGGAAATATTTTGCAAAAGGCGCGTTGTAAGCCGTAACAGTTGCGTCCGCGCGAAGAGCCGTATCGTTTATTATGAACTTCGGGATATCGGTAACGTCGCCGACGGTTTCGATAAACGGATAAGCCGTCAGCCTTTCGTCGTTTGTGAGAATAATAAGATCGCCCGCGTCGTTTTCAAAATGACTTTCGCCGACAAACCCAAAAAATTCAAGCCCCATACCGTTGCCGAGACACGATATTATCGCGTCCGTCGCAAGGCTTTCTTTCACGACGGTCACCGCCGAAACTTTTTTGAGCCTGATAAGTTCGCCTAAAAGCGCATACGCCGCGGTTATTTTGTCAAAATCGACAAAGTTTTCGTTTTTCAGTTTTATCCTTAAAAGTTTGCCCTTTTTGGTAAAAGTCGATGATATTGCGCCGGTTTTCGACGTAAATGCCGTAGCCACAACCGTTATCGCGTTTGAACTTCCCTTTTCGACGTTCACGTCGGACACCGATATTCCGAGATTTTTTGCCGCCGTCATCGCGCCGAGCAAGCCTTCTTTCGCCTTTTCGTCGTCGTCGCTAAATACGTTTATCGAAAATGCGGCGGGGCTTTCCGCGCCCGACGAATAGACCTTTGAGAGCGCAGTAACCGCGGCGTCGATACCGCCCGAAAAATCGCACTTTTTCGTTTCGGACGAAACGGCGACGGACAAATCGCCCAAAATTTCGCTCACGCATGCGTTTTCTTTCGTCAAGCGATACTTCCCGCCGACAAAATCGAACGCGGTCGCTTTCCCGTCGAAAGTGTCGTGAAGTCCCGTTTTCGCCGCTATGTTGTCTTTCGTGAGAGTATACAAAACCGCTTCCCTTTGCCTGTCAGCGCCGATAAGCGCGAGCGTCGATTTATCAACGGATTTTTTATCGTATACGACGTTTTCCAAAGATATTTTTGCGTTTTTTGTGCAATTCTCGTTTGAAATTGTATTTTTGTATATTGTTTTTCCTGAAAGTTTCACCGTCGTTTCCCGGGCAACCTCGCCTATTTCGATAGCGTTGATATTTTCGGCTTTCAGAACTTTTATGAGTTTTTTCACGTCTTTCGTAACGATTGATAACGCGTTGTCGAAAAACGCCCTTACGTCGATTTTACGGTTTTTAAGGTCGATTGCCGCGCCCTGTTTCAATACGTTTTTAAGAGCGTCGCAAGCGCAAATCAGGTCTTTTACGTCGGGATTGTCAAAAACGCGGCGGAGTTTTTCAAACACTTCGGGCTCGGTTTTCACGTCATCGGACACAAGGATAACGCCGTCGCCGACGTCGGACGACTGCATATCGAGTTTTTTCACGCCGACAACCGAAACCGCCCGGTCAAACGATTTTTGTCCGTCGTTCACGAAACATTCGGAAAACGCGCCAACGTTTGCGCGCGACAAATAATCTGCCATTCTTTTCGCATTTTCAAGCGCACGAAAGCAACTTTCGTTGTCCTTTGAAAAACACGTTGTAACGACCGCGGACACGGGCGCAAACCCCACTGAAAACGCTTTGATAAGCGCACTTTCAACGCTTCCGGAAAACGCTCTTACTGCAACCGATTGCCCGTCGCTCGTTGTTTTTTCAATTACGTTTTTTTGCGAATTTTCAGCGATTTTGTCGAAATTTTTTGAAAATTTAACACAATTATTCGATATTTTTGCAATGTTTTCATTGAAAACTCTTTGCGCGAAATCGCAATGGTTTTCGTTTTCGCTTTCAAAAATCTTTTGGATTTCGGCTTTTGCGACTTTCTCGTCGAAAGATAAATTTCCTTTCTCTTCCCCTGTCCCGAAACGGATTTTCAGGACGTTTTCAAAAACTTCCCGGTCTTCGTCTTTCAGCCCGTACGCCGCAACGATTTTCGCGCTTTTTACGCCGACGGTTTCGCCGCAGGCGATTTTCACCGCGCTTTCAAGCCTTTCGTCGTCGCGCCTAATATTATCAAACGCAAATATTTTCGCGTCGCCCATATCGAGTTCGTTCTCGTACAGCTCGTCGGAAAAAGCGTCGTAAAAAAGCCCCTTGCACTTTTCAAACCCGTCGTCGGACAGCCCGTCGATTTCAAACCGTGAAAACTGCACGAGTCCGTCTGCGTTCACTCCCGCGGCGGCGCACGCTTTCACCAGCGTATCGTACGACAACGCGTCATAGCAATCTTTTTTTGCAACATAGAACTTTCTTTCCATAATCGCTCCGAAAACAAAATATACGCATATTTTATTATTTTATATATTGACTGTCAATGAAAACTCGCTCCAAAACGTATTTCGTTGACAAATCGCGGGCGGTATCTTAAACTGAAATTATTATGATTGAAGTATGTTTCGCAATATTGATGGATTTATTGAAATCGCGCAAAATCACGGCGCGATACTTATCGGATAAGTATGAGATATCGCTTCGGAGCGTGTACAGATACGTCGACGTATTGTCCTCAAGCGGCGTGCCGGTGTTCTCGGAACGCGGAAGGCGCGGTGGCATCACGATTGCCGACAATTACCGACTGCCCGCAACCCTTCTCACAAAGACCGAGCAAAGCGATATATTGTCCGCCCTGTCCTTGTATAAAGGCGCGGATCCGCTGTGCGACGTTGACGTTATCCGCGACAAACTTCTGTCGGTGAACACGTCGGACGACGCCGAAAAACTCATAATGTCGGGCGACAAACTCATTCTCGAAGGCGTCATCGGCGACGAAAAACTTTACCGTGCGAAAATCGAGCCGCTGTCGAAAGCAATCGACGAAAACAAAAAAGTTACCGTCGTATATCACGACCGCGGCGGCGAAATCACAACCCGTACGATCCACCCGCACGCCTTTGTGCTGAAAGACTTCGTCTGGTACGTTTACGCCTTTTGCGAACTCAGAAACGGTTTCCGAATGTTCAAAATCAGCCGCATCGAAAAGTTGAAAGTCCTTGACGATTACTTTGAAAGAAAACCGCGCGACGAATTTACGCCCTGGAACTTATCCCCCGAAAAATCGCAGTCGATAAACGTCCTTTTGTACGTCAAAGAAGCGGCAAGATATATGGTGGAAGAATGGCTGGGCGTCGAGTGCGTAAAACCGCAAAAAAACAAAACCTTCCCTTACGTCGCGTCGTCGCAGGTCGCGTTTGACGACACCCTTATCCCAAAGATTTTGTCGTATGGTTCCGACGTAAAGGTGCTGGAACCGCAATCTCTTGTGAAAGATATCGTAAACGCCGCACATAATATAGACGCTTTGTACGATTAACCGGGCGTCTCGGGTTGACAAATTACAAGAAAGCAATTAAAATATTTTTATACCTTCAAGGAAGTTATTTATGGAAAATCTCGACATCGATAAGTTTTTGGACAACGACTACGACACCATCGCCAAACCCGACTACTCGTCCCTTTCTCTGGAAGAGCGCGCCAGCCGCGGCGACGCCGACGCTCAGAACGAACTCGGCACCGCTTATATGCAAGGCTACGGCGTTCAGCTTGACTACAAAAAAGGGCTTCACTGGTTCATCGAGGCTGCGGCGCAAGGACACACCGGCGCGTTTGCGAATCTTGGTATTTGCTTCCTTACCGGGCTCGGTATTCCCAAAAACTATAAAAACGCTTTCAAACTTCTGAAAAAATCGGCGGAGCGCGGCTATGCCCTTGCTCAATATAATTTGGGCGTTATGTACGAAAACGCTCTCGGCGTCGAGGAAGACTACGAAATGGCGCTTTATTGGTACGCTCTCGCCGCAAAGCAGAACTACGCGATGGCAATCAACAACATCGGCAACTGCTTTATGTACGGCAAAGGCGAACAAAAGAATTATCAGGCGGCGTTTTCATATTATATGCAGGCGGCAAAGCAAAACCTGCCGATCGCGCAATACAACGTCGGCGTGTGCTACTTCAACGGTTTCGGCGTGAACAAAGATATCGCCCTTGCCGAAAAGTACCTGCGACTTGCTGCGGACGGCGGCAACCGCGACGCCATAGTCGCCCTGCAAACGATTTTCAAAAAGTAACGATAAAACATTAAAAACGTACCCGAATTTCGGGTACGTTTTTTGTTAATGTCGATTAAAAGATACCGTACGAATATCACTGCGACTGCAATAAAGTGTCCCCTTATTAACGCTCGCAATGACAAACATAATCCGCAACGTGCCAAAGGCGCACATCGCGCCATAGGCGCATCGCTTTTGCCGACAGGCAAAAACATCGTATCATCGCTTTTATAAGGTTGCCCTTCCGGGAGATTGCCACGTCGCTCCGCTCCTCGCAATGACAAAGCGCGTTGCACGGAATGCACTCTCCTAAAAAGTCAGAATTTTGATGGATTTTCGGGGTTCTTGACAGGTTCGTGCGAAGGCGCGTACTTTGTCGTACGTAACTGAGCAGGGTTCTGTCAAAACGCCGAAAAGGCGCAAAATTATGACTTTTTACTGCCCGATTATGCCGGAATTACCACGATGATGCACATGATCAAACATCACCGCTATCGCCAGCACCAAGGGAATATTCGCCGCGTCGAAAACGTCGACAACGTAGGAATCGCGCATGAACGTTACCGCCTTGTAAACCGACGCGATCACGACGCCGTCGCGGACAACCTTGTAGTTGTAGGCGAAAAACGAGCCTTCGATTTGCACGTCGATGCCGAAAAACTCATATTTCGGCTTAAAAGAGAATTTGCGTTTTGCATAGCAAACCATCGTATCTCCCTTATAGTAATCGAAGCGCGGAAGCAGACGGAACATACGTTTTTTAATGCGTACGATTTCGTTGTTCTGCATGTCGTACACGCGGTATTTTCTGGGAAACGAGAAGTTGCCCTTCACGACGAACGCGTCATTGCCGAGTTCATCTTTTATGAAGTATTTTCCCGCAATACTCAAAAGTTTCTGGTTGATAACGAATCTCATAATTTTCTCCTTAAAAAATTACATATTATCAAACATCTCCCTTATTTTTTCAAGGAATCCGCGTGAATTCTGCGGTCTGACCGTAACGCCGTCCTTATGGAACATACCTGCAAGGTCTTTCGTCATATAGCCGTTTTCAATGGTTTTGACGGTGGCTTTTTCAAGTTTTTCGGCAAAGTTTTCAAGTTCCTTATTGCCGTCGAGCTGTCCGCGTTTTTTGAGCGCGCCCGTCCAGGCAAAAATCGTCGCGACGCTGTTGGTGCTGGTTTCTTCGCCTTTGAGGTGTTTATAGTAGTGGCGCGTAACCGTGCCGTGAGCCGCCTCGTATTCGTATGCGCCGTCGGGGGACACAAGCACCGACGTCATCATTGCAAGGCTGCCGAAAGCGGTTGCGACCATATCGCTCATGACGTCGCCGTCATAGTTTTTGCACGCCCAGATCATGCCGCCGTGGCTTCTGATAACGCGGGCGACCGCATCGTCGATGAGCGTGTAAAAATATTCGATGCCCGCCGCCGCGAACTTATCCTTGTATTCCGCATTGAAAATATCGTTGAAAATATCTTTGAAGCGGTGGTCGTAGGTTTTGGAAATGGTGTCTTTCGTCGCAAACCACAAGTCGAGCTTCACGTCAAGAGCGTAGTTGAAGCAGCTTCTTGCAAAACTTTCGATGCTCTTATCGGTGTTGTGCATGCCGAGTACGACGCCCGCGGACTTTTCAAAATCGAAAATTTCGATACGTTTCTTTTCGCCGTCCTTTCCGCTCACGACGATTTCGGCTTTGTCGCCCTGCTCCACGTAAGTTTCGACGTCGCGATATACGTCGCCGTACGCGTGACGCGCAATAACGATGGGGCTTGTCCAAGTCGGAACAAGCGCGCTGATGCCGTCAACGATAATCGGGCTTCTGAAAACGGTGCCGTCCAGAACCGCACGAATCGTGCCGTTGGGGCTTTTCCACATTTCTTTAAGATTATATTCTTCCACGCGCTGGGCGTTGGGGGTGATCGTAGCGCACTTGACCGCAACGCCGTATTTTTTCGTGGCGTACGCGGCGTCTAAGGTGACTTTGTCGTCGGTGTCGTCACGGTGACGAAGACCGAGATCGTAATATTCGGTATTAAGGTCGATGTAAGGAGTGAGCAGCAGTTCTTTGATGTCCGCCCACAGAATACGCGTCATTTCATCGCCGTCCATTTCGACAAGCGGAGTTGTCATTTTGATTTTTTCCATTGTAAGCCTCTTTTTTTGGTTTTGTTTATTGTATCAAAAATACCCTATTTTTGCAAGTGTTTCGGGCTTTTGCCGCGCATAAAGTTGCGGATGACGTCGCTGTCGAAATAAAGTCGCGATTTCCGCGCTTCTTTTTTCCTTATTAACGCGGCGGCGATTATGCCGTCAAGCATGGTACGAAACGATATTCCCGCAGGCTCGAAAAGATAAAAAGCCATGCTGCCGGGCACGGTGTTCACTTCGTTGACGAAAAGTTTTTTGTCGTCGCTCAAAAGAAAATCGACGCGCACGACGCCCGACATATCGAGGTCTTCGTATATCCTTTTCGTGATACCTTTCACGTTGTCGCGGATTTCGTCGGGAATATTTGCGGGGATTTCCCTTTTTCCGCCGCCGTTTTTCCCGCCGGAATACTTGTCGTCGAAAGACAAAAAATCGTGCCAGGACACGGGGCTTTCCACTTCCGAAACATATATGTTTCGTCCGTCGGAATACGCCGCGCAGTTAAGTTCTTTGAAATTTTCCAGCGCGTTTTCGACAATGATTTTTTCGTCGAATTTCGCCGCGACTTCGATTGCCGCTTTAAGTTCGTCTTCCGTCCTTGCCTTTTTTATGCCGATACTGCTGCCAAGCCCCGACGGCTTCACGATAAGCGGATATTCCAAAAAGGTCAAAACGTGACGAATTACGTCGTTCGTGTTCTTTTCAAAATCCCCGCGGCTGACCGTTATCGACGGCATCGTGTTGAGCATAAGCCCGTCAAGCAGTTGCTTTGCAATCGACTTATCCATGCAGACAGACGACGCGATAAGCCCCGCGGACGTGTACGGCACGCCGTTGTATTCCAGAAATCCCTGCAACACGCCGTTTTCGCCCTCGCCGCCGTGACAGCATATAAGCGCGACGTCGGGCGTTTCCTTTTTGAGAAGCAGCATGCCCTTTCTTGTGTAAAACGAACCGTCGATAAGCCATATTCTCGTTGCTTTTTTAAGGTTCGGATTTTCAAAAAAACCGACGTCGGTCATTAGGTCGGACGTGTAAAAACCGCCGTCCTTCATATATACGGGTAGGACGCGATAACCGTCGCCGAGAGCGTTCAACACCTGCACGCCCGTGATAATCGAAATGTCGTGTTCGCAACTTCTGCCACCGAAAAATACCGCAATATTCATAGTTTACTCCTTTCAGTTCAATTCGTCGGGAAGATCGTTCAGAAACAGCACCGCGTCGTTTGCCGAAAATAAGTCGGGAAAAAACCTTTCGGCGTCAGACAATTTTTTGAAAAACAGCGCGTTTTCTTCGGGAAAGCCGTTTTCGATAAGTCCCTTTCGGATATATTCGCCGTTGCGCCCGATAATCAGCGCAAGGTTTGCGACGTTTGCGATTTCTTTGCCCAGAATTTCGTTTTCTTCCTTTTCGCGTTTTCCGAGCTCTACAAGTCCCGGGGTTACCACGACGCGACGACCGTCGAATTCCCTTAATACTTCCAGCGCGCGTTTTGCGCCGACGGGGTTTCCATTGTAGGTATCGTCGATGATACTTATGCGCCCGTTTCTTATCAGTTCGAGCCTGTGCGGCACGGGTTTAAGGTTTTTAATCGCACGGATAATATCGCCGTCGTCAACGCCAAGTTTTTTTGCCATCGCCGCCGCAAGGACGATATCGTCCACGTTATGACGACCGAGAAGTCTTGTTTCCGCCGCGTATTTTTTGCCGTCGAGATATAGACAAAAGTTACTGCCATTTGAGTTTATTTTGATTTCGTCCGCATAGGCAAAATCGCCCGTTCCGCCAACGAAAAACGCATTATTCGGCAAGGAAATTTCCCGCTCGATCCCGCGTCTGTTCACAATGCAAAAGCCGTCTTCGGGGATATAATTTAAAACCGAAAATTTTTCGGCATAAACGTTGTCAAGGGTTTTGAAAGTTTCAAGGTGTTGCCCCGTAACCCCTGTTATTATCGCATATTGCGGACGTACGACGTCGCAAAGTATTTTTATATCGCCACGGCGTCTTGCGCCCATTTCCGCAATGAACGCCCTGGTCTCTGCACTTATGTTTTTCGCGCTTTTCGCAATCCCCAGCGGCGTGTTGAAATTTTTTTCGGTTTTCACCGTTTCATATCTTTCGCTCATCATTGAAAACAAGACGTTTTTTACTGTGGTTTTTCCAAAACTTCCCGTTATCGCAATTTTTATGAGGCAGTCGTTTCCGGCAAGTTCCTTTTTGGTTTTTTTAACGTATCGCCTGTTATTCAATCTTTCAAGCGGGTTCAGAATTGCGTTTGCAATCGCCGTCGCAAAAACCGCCGCGCACGGCGCGCATACCGCATACAATAAAAATCGGTGATCGTGCAATAAACACAGCGCGACAACGCCCGATATAATTACCAAAAGCCCCGAAAACACGTAAAGTCGTGTCAGGCGGTTCGTATAAACGGGCGGGTTTTTCACCTTCCCCGATATCACGGCGCATACGGAAACGAACGAAAACAACGCGTAAAACGCAAAATACGTCGCGGAAAAAACAAGAGAATACGAAAATCGTCTGCCCGTAAAGTACAGCCCGACAAACAATAGCGACGTCACAAACAACATCGCCGTCCTTTTATAAAAGAATCTCGGCTTTCTGAAAAGCGAAAATATGCCGTACCCTTCCGCCTGAATTTGTTTAAGCGGAATCGGAATTATCAGAAGAGCGAGTATCGTCGTTATTACCGTCACCAAAAGTAGCATCGTTTCCATAAATAAAAGCGGAAAGTATTTTCAGAAAATAACCGCTATTATCTAAATATGAAAAATGCCCCGCGTTTGTGAGTAAAAACAGATGACTCGATTTAATTTTTTTGTTGAGTTTTCTCGCCATATAAATGGGAGTGTCTTTGTCCTTATCGCCCCAGAATATCGCGGTGTCGGCGGTAATGTCAGACAGCAGATAAGTTTCGTCGTAGTTTACGACGTTTTGGAAGGTTTTTTTCATCACGGGCGAAAGCGCGCGGTAATCCTTGCTCCCTTTAAGCCCTTTTCCGAATTTTTTCAGGATTTTGTGCATGAGAATTTTCAGGCGGTATTTTATCCCCCTTCTGGGCTTAATTCCCGCACTGTCCACCAGCACGAGTTTTTCGACTTTTTCGGGATATTTTGCCGCAATGTAAATCGCAACCCGCCCGCCGAAAGAATGACCGACAAGCGTCGCCTTTTCGATATTCAGTTTATCCATAAGTTCCAAAACGCCGTCCGCATAGTCTTTCACGGTCAGCGGATAATCGGGATGTGGCGTTTTCCCAAAACCGTAAAAATCAACGAGCGTGGAAGTTACGGACAAGTTTTTCGCGACAAATAAAAACGACCGGACGTCGCCGCCCCAGCCGTGTAAAAAAATAACTTCGTGTCCAGTTCCGAATCGTACGAAATTAAGTATAACTTATTCCCCCGTGTTCAACCAGTATATAAGAGCGTCG